>WBZO01000085.1_pt1 | contig 234495 bp, 218 predicted proteins | sample 5204261 | NCBI WGS metagenome assembly WBZO01 (sample SAMN12412400, study PRJNA552823) | activated sludge metagenome | isolation source: activated sludge from anammox sidestream of wastewater treatment plant... | place: USA: North Carolina | collected 2017-09
CCACCAATACTGAAGCCCCAACTGTTATCAGTTGGGGCTTTTTCTTGTCTATTTGCGCCAGTTCCCGCGTGTTGTTGGGGGTTCCTGCGGAAGCCTGCGGACTTCGCCAGCCGCCCAAATCGGCCGTTAAGGGCCACATTGCACTCTCTCCTGGCCATTCCTCGCTCCGACCTCGCTCCCTGGAACTGGCCCGAAGTCCGCAAAGGCCGCAACGCAGGCCCATACAGATCAAAGGGTTACGCGCGGACGAATCAAGCGGTTGGATTGCAGCATCGGGTAGCGAAGGAAACCCTGTGGTTGCGTTTTGTCGGTAGTTGTCGAGCTCTGCCGAAACTTTGCAACACATGAAGGATGCTCCCGGATGGTCAACGGCAGAGATCGCTTGTCAGGACACTGTCCGGACAACTACAATAAGGGCATTCAAGATCAGTCCGGAGGGGCACCATGAGCACCCTGAATCTTTCAAAAACCGAGCGCATTGACGTTCGTGCAAGCACACCGGTCAAGCAGCTGCTGCAGGAGGCCGCGCGTGCCTGCCATAAGAACGTGAGCGAGTTCCTGCTCGACGCGGGCGTGACCGCGGCCGCGCAGACGCTGGCAGATCGTCGCCAGTTCGTACTCGACGAGACGCAGTGGCAGGCATTCCAGGAAGCGCTGGATCGGCCTGTGCAGAGCAAGCCGCGCCTGAAGAAGTTGCTGCGTGAACCTGGGGTACTGGGTTGAGCAATGACTACTCGCCCGTTCGCAAGCTGCTTGCGACGGATCAGGTCGATGCTTTCGATTGCGGCCAGGCCGCGCTGAACCAGTTCCTGCAGCGCTACGCGCTCGTCAACCAGAAGGCCAATAGCGCGCAGAGCTACGTCTGCTGCCAAGGTGAGGTGGTGGTCGGCTTCTACAGCCTAGCGGTCGGCAGCGTCGATCCGGAAGCCGCGCCGTCAAGAGTGATGAAGGGGCTGGCGCGTCACCCGGTGCCAGTCATGATCCTGGCCCGGCTCGCGGTGGACAAGGAGCATCAGCGCAAAGGACTGGGCCAGGCCCTGCTCAAGGATGCGCTGCTGCGCACCGCACAGGCCGCCGACATCGCCGGCATTCGCTGCCTGCTGGTCCATGCCAAGGACGAGGCGGCGCGGCAGTGGTACGAGTCGTGGGAATTCGAACCCAGCCCGACCGATCCGTACCATCTGTTCCTGATGCTCAAGGATCTCAAGGGCATGTTGAGCTAAGGGGCGTCTTCGCCTCAGAGACCGACTCTCTCCCGCTGCTCATCCCACAGCGCTGGCGGATCAACCGCCAGATCAAACAGCGTAACGTGGTTCGGCAGTGCGTCGTCCAGGATGGCCGCCACGATGTCGGGGGGCAGCGTGGTCAGGTTGACCATCCGGCTGACGTAGCTGTTGTCGATTCCTTCCCGCGTGGCGATCTCCTTCAAGGACTTCGCCTCTCCTGATTCCAGCATCGCCAGCCACCGGTGCCCCCTGGCCAGCGCCAATTGAATGGAGGTCGGTGCAACGTCCCACGGTCTGACCGATGCAGTCTCACCGTTCGGGAGAGTGACCAACTTGCGGCCACTGCGGCGCTTGATCTGGATCGGCACGGACAGGGTCAGCCTGCCGTCGCTGGTCTGCAGGATGTCCGGCTCGCCGGTCTTCTGGATGCGGATGTCGCTCATACCAGCGCCTCCGCTTGTTGCTCGACGGGCTCGGGACGCAGCTCCAGCACCAGCCGTTCGATGCCGTTGGCGCGCTGCAACGGGACGCCTTCGGACGGTATGAAACAAAAAACCCGCCTAGATGGCGGGTCTCAGGGGAGTTTCAGGACTGTATGGGACTGCCTGAAACGTGTTGTTGGTGCCCAGGAGAGGACTCGAACCTCCACGGTTTTACCCGCTAGTACCTGAAACTAGTGCGTCTACCAATTCCGCCACCTGGGCAGGTGGTGAGCTGCACATTTTCCGGTGCGGCGGAGGACATGTCAATCGGGACCCGTCGTCCGCAGCAGGCGGGAGCGGTCCGTGTGTCGACACCGGCGCCCCTGTACCATCGACGCATGAGCAGATCTTCCGGAAAGCGCGGCGGCGGTCGCGACAAGGGCCCCATCGCCGCGACGCGCGGGGGAAGCAGATCCGGTGCGGGCGACGCGACGGGGGGCGCGGGAAACACCGGCAAGACCGGGAAACGCGCTACCGCGCCGCGGTCCGGCAAGTCGGGCGGCCTGCCGGCGTGGATGCCGGAGCCGCCGCCGGGACCTCCGCAGCGCAAGGGGAAGGCAAGCCGATCCGCGCCACCGGCGGCGCGCGCGCAGCCCAGGGATCCGCAGGCGCGACGCGAGGCCGAGCGCTACGCGCAGCCGATTGCCAGCCGTGAGCTGATCCTGCAGGTGCTGGCCGACAGCGATGGGCCGCTGAAGGACACCGAGTTGGCGGCGACTTTGGGGCTGGAGGCACCGGAACGCTTCGATGCGCTACAGAAACGGTTGACGGCGATGCTGCGCGCCGGGCAGCTGCTGCAGAACCGGCGCGGCGGCTTCGTGCCGGCGCAGCAGGCCGAATTGATCGCCGGCAGCGTGATCGCCAATCCCGACGGCTTCGGCTTCCTGCGGCCGGAGCAGGGCGGCGACGACCTGTTCCTGCCGCCCTACGAAATGCGCAAGGTCAGTCACGGCGATCGGGTGCTGGCCAGCCTGACCGGGATGGACCATCGCGGTCGCGGCGAGGCCACGATCGTCGAAGTGCTGGAACGGCGCCTGAGCCGTCTGCTCGGTCGCTATACCGAAGAGCTCGGGGTCGCCTACGTGGTGCCGGACGACCGCCGCATCCTGCGCAACGTGATGATTCCGCAGGACGCGCGCAACGGTGCGAAGGCCGGGCAGTTGGTGGTCGCCGAGATCACCGTGGCACAGGACGCGCACCGGCCGCCGATCGGCCGGATCGTGGCGGTCCTGGGTGACCGCCTGACGGCTTCGCAGGCGGTCGAGGCGGCGATCCACGGGCACGACATCCCCAGAGAGTTTCCGCCGGAGGTGCTGGCCGAAGCCGCGGCCATCCCGCTGGAGGTGACCCCGGCCGACGTGCGCGGCCGGGTCGATCTGCGCGCGCTGCCGCTGGTGACCATCGACGGCGAGGACGCGAAGGATTTCGACGACGCGGTCTGGTGCGAGCCGAACAGGGACGGTTTCCGGCTGATTGTCGCCATTGCCGATGTCTCGCACTACGTCCGACCGGACGCGCCGCTCGACGCCGAGGCGCAAAAGCGCGCCACGTCGGTGTATTTCCCGGGTTTCGTGGTGCCGATGCTGCCGGAGACGCTGAGCAACGGCATCTGTTCGCTCAATCCGAAGGTGGATCGCCTGTGCTTTGTCTGCGACATGCAGGTGGGCCGCGATGGGCGCGTGTCGGCGTCGCGTTTCTACGAGGCGGTGATGCACTCGCACGCGCGATTGACCTATACCGACGTGTGGAACGCCGTGGGGGAGGGCATCGCCGACGACGACCGCGAGGCGGCGCTGGCGAAAATCGGCACGCTCCTGCCGCGGATCACGCAACTGCACCAGCTCTACCGGGTCCTCGGCAGGGCGCGCGCGCGGCGCGGCGCGATCGAGTTCGAAAGCAGCGAGGTGCGCTTCCTGCTGGACGCGAAGGGCGCCGTCACCCAGGCCGGCATGCTCCAGCGCAACGATGCCCACAAGCTGATCGAGGAATGCATGATCGCCGCCAACGTGGAAGCGGCGCGGCATCTGCTGGAATCCGGCATCCCGGCGCCGTTCCGGGACCATGATCGGCCGCCGGAGTCGAAATATGCCGATCTGGAGGAATTCCTCAAGGAATTCGCGCTGCGGCTGCCGCCCTGGGGCAAGGTCAGGCCGAAGGATTTCCGCAACCTGCTGGAAAAGATCCGCGATCGCCCCGACGCCACGCTGCTGGAATCCGTTCTCCTGCGCAGCCAGTCGCTTGCGGTATACGCGCCGGACAACATCGGCCACTTCGGGCTGGCGCTGGAGGCCTACGCGCACTTCACCTCGCCGATCCGCCGCTACGCCGACCTGCTGGTGCACCGTGCGCTCAAATACGCGCTCTCCGGCGGTCGCCGCGATGCCTACACCTACAGTCCGCACGAGATGGCCGCGCTGTCGCTGCAGTGCTCGGAGCGATCGCGGCGCGCCGACGAGGCCCAGCGCGAAGTGGACGAACGCTATCGGGCGGCGTGGATGGAAGAGCACGTCGGCAAGGAATTCGACGGCACCATCAGCGGCGTGACGAGCTTCGGGCTGTTCGTCGAACTCGACGACTCCAAGGTCAACGGCCTGGTGCACGTCACGCAGCTGCCGCGCGATTTCTACCAGTTCGACGCCGTGCGCAAGACCCTGACCGGCGAGCGTCGCGGCAAGTCGTGGCGACTGGGCGACCGCGTGCGCGTGGTCGTGCTCAAGGCCAGCGTGGAGGAGCGCAAGATCGATTTCCGGCTGGTCGAGGAGGCCGACGAACCGAAGCCGCCGCCGCCGCGCGGGCAACCGGCCAGGCGGACGAAGCAGCGGTACTGAGGCGCGCAACGGCCTGGAAGCACCGACGCGAAGGGAGCGGTGGCGCCGGCGCGGATGGACGTTTCAGCCTGCGTGCGGATCGACGAGGGTTCGCGATCCCGGCTCGACCAGACCGTGGTCACAAAGCCACAGCCAGGCCGCTTCCGCATCCTGCTCCGCATAGGCGCGCGCCGAGCCGAGCCGGAAGGTGTAGCCCCAGGCGTCCATGTCGGCCCAGATGCGTTCGCGGCCGACGCCGGGCAGGGCGTCGCCGAGCAGACCCTGCAGGACGCAGACGGCGTCTTCCTCGGGCACCGAGTCGGTGGCGTCGGTGTGGACCTGCGCCCGACGCCCGGGCGGCAGCACGATCAGGTGGCCGGCTTCGTGCAGCAGCGAGTGCACGGGGGTGTCGCCGCGCGCGTACACGGTGCAGCCGATGATGCCGGCTTCGGCGTCGCCCCAGTAGCTGCCGGGAATGGGTGCGCCGTCGGCCACCCGTTGCAGGGTCAGGCCGTAGCGGTGGAGCAGGGCGGCGGGTGCATCGAAGCCGATGTCGCCCAGCCGGAGGACGCCGGTGCCCGCGCCGAACGGAAGCGGCGCCTCGGCCTGCATCATCCGGCGGCGGAACCGCGCTCCGGCAGCGAGACCGAGATGTCGAGCACGTCCTGGTCGCCGTTCTTCACCAGATCGACCTTCACCTCGTCGGCTTCCACGTTCACGTACTTGCGGATCACTTCGAGGATCTCGCGCCGCATCAGCGGCAGGTAGTCCGGCGCGCTGTCGGAGCTGCGTTCCTGCGCGATCAGGATCTGCAGGCGGCTCTTGGCGGTCTGCGCGGTGTTCTTGCGGGGCTTGAGGAAGTCGAAGATGGACATGCGTCAACCTCCGAACAGCTTGCTGAAGAAGCCCTTCTTCTCCACCGTAGTGAAGCGCATCGGACGATCCTCGCCCAGCAGGCGCGCCACCGCGTCGTCGTAGGCCTGTCCCGCCGTCGACTCGGGATCCATGATCACCGGCTCGCCCTTGTTGGACGCGTTGAGCACGTCGCCGGATTCGGGGATCACGCCGATGGTTTTCAGGCCCAGCACTTCCTCGACGTCGGCCACCGAGAGCATCTCGCCGTCGGCCACGCGCTGCGGGCTGTAGCGGGTCAGCAGCAGGTGCGACGCCACCTCGCCTTCGCCGCGTTCGGCGCGGTGGGTCTTGGAGGCCAGCAGGCCGAGCACGCGGTCGGAGTCGCGCACCGAGGACACTTCCGGGTTGACCACCACGATGGCGCGGTCGGCGAAATACATCGCCAGGAAGGCGCCCTTCTCGATGCCGGCCGGCGAGTCGCAGACGATGTAGTCGAAGCCGTCGGCGGCCAGGTCCTTGAGCACCTTCTCGACGCCGTCGCGCGACAGCGCGTCCTTGTCGCGGGTCTGCGAGGCGGCCAGCACGAACAGGTTCTCGAAGCGCTTGTCCTTGATCAGCGCCTGCCGCAGCGTGGCTTCGCCGTGGATGACGTTGACGAAGTCGTACACCACGCGGCGCTCGCAGCCCATGATGAGGTCGAGGTTGCGCAGGCCGACGTCGAAGTCGATGACGGCGACTTTCTTGCCGTGGCGTGCGAGACCGGTGGCGAGGCTGGCGCTGGTGGTGGTCTTGCCGACGCCGCCCTTGCCCGAGGTGACTACGATGATTTCGGCCAAGCTGGCTTCCTCCGTGATCGTGGTGCGGCGTCAGTCGAGCGCCGCGAGTTTGAGTTGTCCCTGTTCCAGCCAGACCTGGACGGGTTTCCCGACGAGGTCGCGTGGTACGTCGTCCAGCACCTTGTAGCGTCCCGCCACCGCCACCAGCTCCGCGCGGAACTCGCGGCAGAAAATGCGTGCGTCCTCGTTGCCCTGCGCGCCGGCCAGCGCGCGGCCGCGCAGGGCGCCATAGATGTGGATGTTGCCATCGGCCAGCACTTCCGCGCCAGCGCCCACGGTGGCCAGCACGGTCAGGTCGCGGTGTTCCGCGTAAATCTGCTGGCCGGAGCGCACTGGCGTGGTCTGGACCAGTCCCGGCGATGTCGGCGCCGCGGCGTTGGGCGCGGGTTCCGTGGCCGGCTTTGCCGAAACCTTCGGCTCGGGTTGCGCGCCGGAGCCGGCGGGTTCGGGCGCGCTTTCCGCGGGTGCGGATTCGGCGCCGGTGCGTTCGTAGCTGGCGCGAAACTTGGCCAGCAGCGGCAGGTCGATTTGCCTGGATAGCGCGTCGATTTCCCGGGTGCCGTAGGCCAGCGCCACCGGCAGCACGCCCGCATTGCGCAGGCCGTCGATCAGGGCGCGGGTCTCGGCTTCAGAAGGCGGCTTGGCCAGTCCGCCGAAGTCGAGCACCACGGCCGCGCGTTCGAACAGTTTCGGTGCACGCTCGACGCGCTCGCGCATTTCGGCGGAAAGTCTGTCGACGTCGAGCGCGCGCACGCGCAGGTTGGCGATGCCGACCTGGCCGAATTTCAGTTCCCCCGCCTGCGAGTAATCCGGCGTTGCGCTCATGCGTGGGTGCCGGTCGCGGCGGGCGTGGCGTGGGCTGGGTGGCGCGGCTGCAGCAGCCATGGGACGTCGGGCAGCGCCGTGCCGTAGGTGGCGCGGACCCAGGGGTAGCTGCACAAAGTCTTCATCAGCATCGCTGCCCGCAGTTCCACCCCGGGCATGAGGTGCTGGCCGACCTCGCGGAAGCCGAAGCTGCCGTGGAACAGCAGGGCGTGGTCGGAGCCGTGTTCGAGGAAGACTTCGCAGGCCAACTGCGGGTAGCGCAATTCGGCATAGCTTTGCACATCGGCATAGAGCGCACGACCGACGCCGCCGCCGCGACGACGGCTGGCGACGACGACGCGGTCGATGTAGAAGAAGTCGGGATGGCGCTCGCGGAACCAGGCGAAGTTGCTGCTGGCGTGCGGGGCGTCGGAGCCGAAGCCGATCAGGAACCCGGCCATGGTGCCGTCGCGTTCGGCCACGCGGAAATACTCCGCGGTGTCGTACATCCGGCGCAGCCTTGCGGCGTCCAGCGGGAGGATCGCGGGGCCGGCGGCGTTGTTCAAGGCGAGGACGGAATCCAGGTCCTGCTCGCACACGTCGCGGATCGCGATCGACATTCCGTGAGGCTCCGATGGCTGTGGCGGGCCCGCGACTGCGGGAGTGGCCATTATCGCATGCCCGGCCGTTGCGGGAACATGACCATTGCCCTTCGGCGGGAGCGATGGGGTGCGGTATAAGGCGTCATGCTCGCCCATCTTTCCCACACCCGGTTGCTGCGCTACGCCGGCCTGTTCACCTGGGGGGTGGTGGGCCTGCCGCTGCTGTATTCGTGGATGGCGCCGTACCTTGCCAATGCCACGACCGAGGACCTCGCCCTGCGGCCGATGCCGTGGCAGGGCTGGGTGGCCTACCTGGCCTTCGGGCTGAGCTACGGTTGGATCACCCGCGGGCTGGGTGGGCGCGGGCGCAACGGCGCCGATTACCTGCTGCTGGTGGTGCTGACGCTGGCGGCGCTGGGGGTCAGCTATTTCACCCGAACCGGGCTGGGCAGTGTCCTTTTGATGGTGGCGGCTTGCGTGCTGCCGTGGCTGTTGCCGTTGCCGGTAGGGGCGGCCTGGCTGCTGATTGGCCAGCTGGCGGTCGCGCCGGTGTTCATCCGTTGGCTCGATTTTCCGCCGCTGGAAGCGTTGATGCAGTCGATGCTGTACGCGGGGTTTTCCGGCTTCGTGTTCGTGGTCAGTCTTGCTGCGTTGCAACAGACGCAGGCGCGCGAGGAGCAGCGCCGGCTCAACGCCGAGCTGCGTGCGACACGTGCACTATTGGCCGACAGCGCCCGGGTGAACGAGCGCACCCGCATCTCGCGCGAACTGCACGACCTGCTGGGCCACCACCTGACCGCGCTCAGCCTGAATCTCGAAGTGGCCGGCCACCTGTCGGAGGGGCGGGTGCGCGAGCACGTGCTGCAGGCGCACGCGCTGGCGCGGCTGCTGTTGACCGACGTGCGCGAGGCGGTCAGCCAGCTGCGCGAGGGCGGCGTGATCGACCTCGGGGCGGTACTGCGGCCGCTGGCCGAGAACGTGCCGAAGCTGGCCATCGACATGGATATCGAGGAGCCCCTGACGGTGGACGATCCCGAGCGCGCCCACGTCCTGCTGCGCTGCACCCAGGAGGCCATCACCAACGCCGTGCGCCACGCCGGTGCGCGTCATCTGTGGCTGGTGGCGCGCCGCGAGGGCGAGCGCGTGATCCTGCGGGTGCGCGATGATGGCCACGGCAGCGACGCGGTCGTTCCCGGCAACGGCCTGCGCGGCCTGGAAGAGCGGCTGCAGCAGTACGGCGGGACGCTGGCGGTGGACAGCCAGCGCGGAGAGGGTTTCCAGCTCACAATGGCCCTGCCGGTGGCCGCCAATGCCGGCATCCGACTGCACGGAGAGAGCGACGCATGAGTGAATCCGCCCCGATCCGCGTTTTCCTGGTCGACGACCAGACCCTGGTCCGGCAGGGCATCCGTTCCCTGCTGGAACTGGCCGAAGGCGTCGTCGTGGTCGCAGAGGCCAGCGACGGGCGCCAGGCCGTCGAACGGATCCCGCAGGTGCAGCCGGACGTCGTACTGATGGACATGCGGATGCCGGAGATGTCCGGCCTGGAGGCGCTGCAGGCGCTGGGCGCCGCCGGGACGCTGCCGCCCGCCATCATCCTGACCACCTTCGACGACGATGCGCTGGTGCTGGCGGGGATCAAGGCCGGCGCCAAGGGTTATCTGCTCAAGGACGTGTCGCTGGAACAGCTGGTGGGCGCGATCCAGACCGTGGCCCGCGGCGGGTCGCTGGTCCAGCCGGCCGTCACCCAGCGGCTGCTCTCGGGCCTGGAGCACATGCACAACGCCTTCGTCAGCCTCGACCAGCCCGATCCGCTGACCGACCGCGAGACCGAGATTCTGCGGCTGATGGCCTCGGGGTTCTCGAACAAGGAAATCGCCAATTCCCTGCATGTTGCCGAAGGAACGATCAAGAACCACGTGTCCAACATCCTCTCCAAGCTCGGCGTGCGCGACCGCACCCGGGCGGTGCTCAAGGCGTTCGAGCTGAAGCTGGTCTGATGCCGGCAGCGGGTTCGACGCGTGGGCGTCCCCCGCCTTTGCGCTGGCCGCGCGCCGCCGGATGCGTCCGGCGTCACGGTTTCCTGACCCGGCGCTCGCCCGCACTCGGGGTTATTTGCTAGGATGGCGGGTCTGCGCGATCCAGCGGCTGCCATTGATCTTCCCGGAGATTCCTGAATGACTCGTGTGCTCGAGATCCTGATTTCACTGGCGATCGTCGCCGGGCTGTATCTGGCCCTGGGGCTGGTGCTGCCCTCCTCGCGTCACCTCAGCGAACAGGTCGAAACCAACCGCAAGCTCACGATCGTCTTCGATACGGTCAACAGCTTCCGTCGCTTCCACGACTGGAACGCGGTGGCGCTGCGCGATCCGCGCATGCAGCTGACCCTGTCCGGGCCGGAAGAAGGCGTGGGCGCCAAGTTGAGCTACGTCTCGCAGGAAAGGAACATCGGCTCGGGTTCGTGGGAAATCGTGCAGAGCCAGCCGAACAAGATGGTCGGCATCCGGATCCAGGACGAGACCCGCGGCGACAACAAGCGCACCGCGTACTTCCTGCGCCCGACCGGCCGCAACAACCGCAACGTCGAGATCATCCAGACCTATGACGTGGACTATGGCTGGAACATCTTCGGTCGTTACGCCGGCCTCTATGTGACGCGCCACATGGGCGAGGACATGAAGCTGAGCCTGGCCCGGCTGGTGACCACGCTGGCGTCGGTTCCGAACATCGATTATCGCGTGCAGGGCAGCGGCATGACGCCGCCCAAGGTCGTCGACCGGCCGGAAGAGGACGTGCTGTACGTGACTGCCGGCGCGGTCGAGCGCGGCAACACCCAGATCCAGACCGCGATCAACAACAACAGCGAATGGATCAAGCGCACGATCGAGGCCAACGGGCTGGAAGCGGTCGGCCCCGTCCGCATCGTCACCACCGAACTCGGTTCGAGCACCTACAACTTCGACGTGATGCAGGTCGTGCGCCGCAAGGGCGGCGGTGCGGTCGGTCGCGTCACCATTCCGGCCGGCGCGCCGGTGAAGTACGAGCACCACGTGGCCGGCGGGCGCGCGGTGACGACCAGCTTCACGGGTTACATGGCCGGTCTGGAAAACGTGCGCAACGCCTTGCGCGCCTGGGCCGCGACCCACGGCTACGAGATCAAGGATCGCGCCTACGAGGATTACAATTCGGGCGTGGCGGGCGCGTTCACCGAGAACGGCAAGTTCGACGTGTACTGGCCGATCAAGTAAGGGCCGGACCGGCCCTGTCGCGGGCCGTGCCGACGCAAACGCCGCGCAAGTCGCGGCGTTTGCTTTTGGGAATGCTGGAAGGGAGTGCGAGATCCATGGCTGCGTCGAATACCCCGGGCTTGATCGTCCTGCGCCGCTACGTGGGTTCAATCGGCGCCCTGCTGGCCGCGCTGTCGGTGGCGCTCTACCTGTACGCCTCGCAGGACGTGGCGGGCCCGGGGACCGCCGCGATGCTGCAGGCCGCCGGCTTCGGATTCGCCCACGGCGTGGCGCTGGCCGCGCTGGCGCCGCTGGCGCAGCGCCCGGTGGCGCTGCTGGGACTGGGGCTGCTGCTTGCGGGCGTGGTCATGTACTGCGGCGGCGCGCTCGCGCAGGTGGTGCTGGCGATGGCGGCCGGCGTGGCCTTGCCGATCGGCGCGGCGCTGGCGATCACCGGCTGGCTGCTGTACGCCTACGATCGGCTGAAGGTCTGAGCGACGAGGCGTGCGGTGACGCGTCATTCGAGGGGGTTCGATACCGAAGCGGCGTTCGCGCATCTGTGCCGGCGCGACCGCAAGCTGGGCGCATGGTTGCGCAAGCTGCCGCGAATCGAGGCGGACCCGCGGTGGCGCAAGCCGTTCGACCCGGTGGATGCGCTGGCGCGCTCGATCCTGTATCAACAGCTCAGCGGCAAGGCGGCCGCAACCATCGTCGGACGGGTGGAAGCCGCCATCGGCAGCGACCGTTTCCACTGCGACACCCTGGCGCGCATCGACGATGCCGCCTTGCGCGCCTGCGGCGTCTCCGGCAACAAGTCCCTGGCGCTGCGCGATCTGGTCCGACGCGAGCAAGCCGGAGAAATCCCCACGCTGCGGCAAATGGGCGGCATGGACGACGACGCCATCGTCGCAGCCCTGGTGCCGGTGCGCGGCATCGGGCGCTGGACGGTCGAGATGATGCTGATGTTCCGCCTCGGTCGCCCGGACGTGCTGCCGGTGGACGATCTGGGCGTGCGCAAGGGCGCGCAGGTGGTCGACAGGCTGGAAGCCCTGCCGACGCCCAGGGAACTGGCTGCGCGCGGCCAGTGCTGGGGGCCGTACCGCAGCTATGCCAGCTTCTATCTGTGGCGAATTGCCGACGCGGCGGCCGTCGGCAAGCCGGCGGTGAAGCGTTCGCAGGATTGAGGCAACGCAAGCCGAACCAACGTTGCCTGGATGAACTATTCGACGATCTCCGCCCCGGCATCGCGCAGCAATTCCTTCAATGCGTGGCGGTGGCAGTGTTCCTCGACCTCGCAATAACAGCCCACGCTGAAGTCCACCGCGTGCGACATGGCCGCAAGCAGCGCGATCGCGTGCTGTGCGTCCGGTCGCTTCATCTCGGCGCGGTAGTGGCGGAAGAAACTGGCCCAGTGCGCGGGCGTGGTCGCGCCATGCGCGATGTCCATCGTTTCCTGGCTTGGGGCCACGGTGGGCAGCCAGACATCGTAGAAATCGCGCTTCGCGAATTGATCCTTCGGCACGCCGCGCGGCGGGCGCCGCACGGTGCCGACGCGCAGTTTTTCCCCGGCGGCGCGGGGTGTGCCCAGACGGACGACGCGGATGGCCATGAGCGTTTATTCTTTGCGACCTGACGGTGGGCAGAGCATCCTGCACGGCGCGTCAACGCACCGTCATGGTGACCTGTTGATGGAACTTTCAGCGGCCTCGCGCGTCAGACGCGGGCGACTGCGACAAGGAGGTAGCGTGGCGATTGTGAAAGTGTCCCGAATGGGCGTAAGCCTGTTGCTGACGGGGTTGCTGATCGCACCGGTATGTGCGCAGCAGGTGCCGCCGCCCGTGGTGGACGCGGATGGCGTGCGACTTGAGGCGACGGTCGTGGTCCAGGGCGAGCAGCCGGGCCCCGGGATGTGGATCGTCCGTAATGGCAGCCACGACCTGTACCTGTTGGGGACCTTGAGTCCGCTGCCGGATCGGATGCAGTGGCGGGCCACGCAGGTGCAGGCGGTGCTGGCGCAGGCGCAGGAGGTGATCCGGCTGCGCGGGGTACGTCTGGATATGAAACTGGGGTTCAGCAACATTCTGCTGCTGCCGCGCCTGCTCGGTGCGCGCAAGAATCCGGATGGCAGAACCCTGCAGGAGCTGGTGTCGCCAGCGTCGTATGCCCGTTGGCAGGCGCTGAAGGCGCGCTACATCGGCAGCGATCGCGGCGTCGAGCGCTGGCGTCCGCTATTTGCCGCGCAGGAACTGTATGTGAAGGCGATGAAGCGCAGTGGCCTTGACCTGGAAGACCGGGTCTGGCCGGTGGTGGCGGCGGCGATCGAGCAGCACCATCCGACCGTTACGGTGGTGGAGGTGACGCTGAAGATTGCCGATCCCAAATCGGTGCTCAAGGAATGGTCGAAGACCACGCTCGACGACCTGGCCTGCTTCGACAACACCATGGCCAGCATCGAAACCGACATCGATGCCATGCGCGCGCGGGCCAACGCGTGGGCAACCGGTGACATTGCGGCGCTGCAGGCGCTGCCGCCCGCCTATCGCTGGGAGGCGTGCCGCAGCGCGGTCACCGAGGCCGGCATCGGCAAGCGGTTGGGTTATGGCGACGCCCGTCAGCAGCTCGATGCGCGCTGGCTGGCGGCGGCGCAGGCCGCGCTGGGGAAGAACGACGTCACCTTCGCTGCCGTGCCGCTGGGCCAGCTGCTCGGCAGCAACGGCTATCTGGCGCAGCTGCGGGCCAAGGGTTACACCGTGCTGGCGCCGGACGCCGACGACGAGGAATGACGCCCGGATCGACGCTCTGAGCGCGTCCGTTCAGGACACGGCGCGAGTCCTGCTGGGTACGCCGGAGTCCAAGCCCCAGCGGCGCACGATCGCCGCGCGCACGCCGTCTGCGTCCAGCCCCGCCTCGGCCAGCACCTGCGCGCGGGTGCCCTGTGCCAGGAAGGCGCCGGGGAGTCCGATGTGCTGGATCGGCACGGTGATGCCCTCGGCGGCCAGCAGTTCGGCCACCGCGCTGCCGGCACCGCCGGCGACGGCATTGTCCTCCAGCGTGACGAAGCCCTCGTGGCTGTGCGCCAGTTCCAGGATCAGATTGCGGTCCAGCGGCTTGACGAAACGCATGTTGACCACGGTCAGCCCGAATTCCCGGCCGACCGCCTCGGCCGCCGGCAGCAGTGCGCCGAAGGCCAGCAAGGCCAGCTTGCCGCCACGGCTGCGCAGTTCGGCCTTGCCGATCGGCAGCGTGTCGAGCGACGGCTGGACCGCGACCCCGGGTCCGGTATCGCGCGGGTAGCGCACGGCGGCGGGTCCGGGGTACTGGAAGCCGGTGCTGAGCAGCTTGCGGCATTCGTCTTCGTCGGCGGGCGCCATCACCACCAGGTTGGGCACGCAGCGAAGATAGGTAAGATCGAAGCTGCCCGCGTGGGTGGCACCGTCGGGGCCGACCACGCCGGCGCGGTCGATTGCAAACAGAACGTCAAGGTTCTGGATTGCGACATCGTGGATCAGCTGGTCGTAGGCGCGCTGCAGGAAGGTCGAATAGATCGCGACCACCGGCTTGGCGCCTTCACAGGCCATGCCGGCAGCCAGCGTGACTGCGTGCTGCTCGGCGATGGCCACGTCGAAATAACGGTCCGGGTAGGTCTGGCTGAAGCGCACCAGGCCGGAGCCTTCGCGCATCGCGGGGGTAATGCCCATCAGCTTCGGGTCGGCGGTGGCCATGTCGCACAGCCAGTCGCTGAAGACGTCGGTATAGGTCGGCTTCTTCGCGCCGGCCTTGCCGATGACGCCGATGGACGGGTCGAACGGGGCGACCGCGTGGTAGCCGATCTGGTCGTCCTCGGCCAGCTCGTAACCCTTGCCCTTGGTGGTGATGACGTGCAACAGCTGCGGGCCCTTCAGACCCTTGAGCGTTTTCAGTGTCGCCAGCAATGCGTCGATGTCGTGGCCGTCGATCGGGCCGGTGTAGTGGAAGCCCATCTGCTCGAACAGGGTGGAGGGCACGAACATGCCCTTCCAGTGTTCTTCCCAGCGCTTGACGAAGCGCGCCGGCGGGCTCTTGCGCTTGTCGCCCAGCAGTTTCTTGCCGCCTTCGCGCAGGGCGTTGAGCGTCTTGTTGCCGGACATCCGCCCGAGCATCTTGGTCAGGCCGCCGACCGCCTCGCTGATCGACATCCGGTTGTCGTTGAGGATCACCAGCAGGTTGGGGTCCTGATCCATGCCCCCGGCGTGGCCGAGCGCTTCCCAGGCCATGCCGGCGGTCATCGCTCCGTCGCCGATCACGGCCACGATCCGGCGATCGCTGCCCGCCTGGGCATCGGCGATGGCCATGCCCAGCGCGGCCGAGATCGAGGTCGAGGAGTGGCCGACCCCGAAAGTGTCATAAGGGCTTTCGTCACGGCTCGGGAACGGCATCACGCCGTCCTTCTGCTTGACCGTGTGGATGCGGTCGCGGCGTCCGGTCAGGATCTTGTGCGGGTAGGCCTGGTGGCCCACGTCCCAGACCAGCCGGTCTTCGGGCGTGTTGTACAGGTAATGCAGCACCGTGGTCAGTTCGACCACGCCCAGGCCTGCGGCGAAATGGCCGCCGGACTTGCCAACGGACTCGATCAGGTAGGCGCGCAGCTCGTCAGCCACCGCGCGCACGTCGGATTCAGGCAGCGCGCGCAGGTCGGCCGGGGAGTCGATGTGCGACAGCAGCGGGTAGCGGAGCGCGTCGATCATGCGTGCATTGTCGCGCCTGCGCGGGCGGTGGGCAACGCGGGAAACCGAACTTTTGCTCCAAACGAGTGTTTGGCGGCGTCCGCGGTGGCAGGGCGCCGCCGCATGCCGCTGTCAGCTGCAGCTGCCGCAGCAGGTCGTGCCTTCCGGATGCTCGGGAGCGAGGCTGGCATGGAAGCCGGCCGCGCGCAGCGCGTCGCTGATGTCGGCTTCGCGCAGGTTTCCCTCCACCAGCAGGCGGCCGCGGTCGATGTTGGCGGTGATCTTCGCCTGCGGATCAAGCGCGTGCACGGCGAAAGCGATGGTGCGGGCGGTGGACTCATCAACGAGGCCAATGACATCGAACAGCATGGTGTCTCCAGTGGAAGTGGGGCGACAGGGAAGCGGGCATCCTGACCACGCATCGTGGCGGGTGCCTTGACCGGAATCATGACCTCCGGCATTTCATGACGTGCCGCTGGCGATCAATCCGGGGTGCGCTCCGGTGCCGCAAATGGAATGGCATCGGGCGCGACGGCGCCGCCGCTGATGATGAAGCTCATGGCCTGGTCGACCGTCCAGTCGGTGGGCGTGATCTTCTCGACCGGGACGATTTCCAGATAGCCCGAGGTCGGGTTGGGCGTGGTCGGGACATACACGGCGGCCAGTTCGCGGCCGCTGCCCTGCTCGCGCATGACCCGGGTGACGAAGCCGAGCGTCTTCATCTGGTCGTGCGGAAAATCGATCAGCACCACCCGCTGGGTGCCGTCCGGTTTGGTTTGCAGGATGTCGAGCAGCTTGCGTGCGCTGCCGTAGATGGTGCTGGCCAGCGGGATGTGCGCAATCAGCGCTTCGAACCAGCGCAGCAGCCGCTGGCCGACCACGCGCCGCGCCAGCCAGCCGACCAGCAGGATCGTGGCGACGGTGGCGACCAGCGCGAGCGCGCTCTTGACCCAAGGCGCCACCAGCCAGCCCAGCGCGCGTGGGCTGGCGTGGGCGAGATCCTGCAGCATCGGCTCTACCAGTGGCTGGCTGAGGCTGCCCAGGGCGACGAACACGAACTTGACCACCACCCATGTCAGCCACAGCGGCAGCAGGGTGAGCAGGCCGGTCAGGAACAGGCGCTGCAGGCGCTGTCCGGTCGAAAGCGGGGGGCTCATGAACTTATTGTGCCTGCCGGAATGCGGTTCGTCAGTTGGCGCGAACCAGGCGAATGCCGATGTCGTCGTAGCCGCGCGAGGCGTCGAGGGGCTGTGCCTTGCCGCTGGCCATGCGCAGCGTGCAGGCGGCATCGGCGCACAACGTCACCCAGCCGGCGACCGGCGTGCGCGGCTGCTGGCGCAGTTCGCCGGCGCTCGGGAGCCGGTAGCGCTTGCCTTCCTGCGCGCTACGCCAGCTGGCGTAGGCCTGGGCGTCGGCGGCCGATACGCAGACCACGGGTCGGGCGTCGCTGCCGGTCGTGTCCCAGCGCGGCCGGCGCCCGAACAGCTTCTTGCCGCAGTCGGCGGGCGCGCGTCCGCTCGCGGATGCGAAACGTGCGTATTCGGCGCGGGTGACGTTGACGATGGCAACGCTGGCCGCCTCGGCGGGCGTTGCGTGGCCGGCGGCTGTGGCCGGTGTGGCGCCGGCACGGCGCTCAGGCTTGCCGGCGGTGGCTGCCGTTGCCGAAAGAGCGTCGATCCGCGCCAGCAGCGCGCTGCGTCGTGCAGGTGGGAGCCCCATCCAGCCGGTTCCGGCCAGCAGCGCGTTCGCGGAGGCGGCGTCGCGCTTGGCGAGCAATGCGGTCAGGCGCGCATCCAGCGCGGCGTCCAGTTTCGCGCGCAGCGCGACCATCGCCTCGCCGGTGCCGCCGCGCCGCGTGTCCAGCGACTGCGCGTGTTCGAAATAGCTGCGTGCGGTGGCCGGATCGCCGCCCTGGACGGCGTGCACGGCGCCTTCGGCCAGCGCATCGAACATCTGCGCGGTCAGGTGCTGGACGATCGGGTTGGTGGGATTGATCTTCCAGGCGGCTTCGAGGCTGTCCCATGCGTTCGCGTTGGCAGGCGCCAGCAACTGGCCTTCGCGCAATTGCTGGTCGGCATTGGCCAGGTAGGCGCCGATGCCCTGGCCGGGAAACGCATCCAGCGCGCTGGATGCTGGGTCCGGTGTGGCCGATCCTGCGGTGGTTTGAGCTTGAGCTGGATCGGATTCGGCGGCTGCAGCGCCAGCCTCCGGTGTCGATGACGCAGTTCCGTCATGCCAGCGCGACCAGCCGAAATACGCGCCTGCAATGACCAGCGCGAGCACGCCACCGGCAAGCACCAGCGTGCGTTTGCTGCCGCCGCTCTGCTCGGGCGTTTCCGGGACATAGGTGTAGCCGCGGGGCACTTCGACCGTGCCGAACGTCTTGCCGGCGCGCTGTTCGATCGCGTCCAGGGCGGCCAGCATGTCGTTGGCGCTGGCGTAGCGGTCTTCCGGCTTTTTCGCCATCGACCGGTCGATCAGCGGTTGCCAGTGCTTCAGGCTCGGCGGCAGACGCGGTATGGGTTCCTGGGCGTGCTTGACCGCCATCGACAGCGCGTCGCCGGCGCTGTAGGGCAGGTGCCCGGTCAGCATTTCCCACGTCAGCACGCCCATGCTGTAGAGATCGGCGCGGCGATCCACGTCCTTGCCGCGCGCCTGTTCGGGCGCCATGTAGGCGGTGCTGCCGACCGCCACCCGCTCGCTGGTCAGGCGTGGATTGCTGCCGCGCTGCTGGGCGATGCCGAAGTCCGCCAGCATCGGCCGGTCCACGTCGTCGAACAGGACGTTCTCGGCCTTGACGTCGCGATGGACGACGCCGCGGACGTGGGCGTAGTCGAGCGCTCCGAGCAGCGCACGCAGGATCGCGGCGACTTGCTGCTGTTCGCCCACCAGCTTGCGCTGGGCCAGATGGCCGTGAGAGAGCCAGGACATCGAGTAGTACGGCAGCCCGTCGGCGCTGCGGCCGACGTCATGGATGCCGACGATATTGGGATGTTCGAGGCGGGCGATGGTGCGTGCCTCGTTCTCGAAGCGGACGCGGCTGACCTCGTCGGCCAGCGCGTCGGCCAGCATCACCTTCAGCGCGACCTTGCGGCCCAGCGAGTTCTGCTCGGCCAGATAGACGATGGACATGCCCCCCTGGCCGATGACTCGGTGGAGGGTGTAGCCGGAGATGGTCGGGAATCCCTGCTGCGTGGACAAGGTTGGGATAGTCTATCGATGACGGATTGTCGCGAGGATACGACAGGACCCGGCGTGCTGTGAACGCCCGCCGGCTGCATGAGGTCATGACAGCAGCAGAGCCGACATCTGCCGCCGGTAGCGACCGACCAGGTCTTCGTCGTCGAGGATGCGGAAGGCGTCGATCAGGGATTTGCGCGGCAGGCCGTCCTCGAAGCTGCGGTTGCGGCGGAGCATTTCCATGAACTGGGCCAGCCCGGCCTCGGGGTTGCCTTCCACGATCCGGCGCACGCCGAGCAGATGCCGGGCGCGCAGGTCGTCCGGGTTGGTGGCGATGGCCGCTTCCAGAACTTCGGCCGGTGGCGCGTCGTGCAGCAGGGCCGCAAAGCCCAGGCGCGCGCGCGCCTTGACCGCGCGGTCGTCGGTGGCGAGGTTGGCGGGCAGGGCGTCGAGAAGTTTGCCGGCCTCGTCGGTGGCGCCCACCTGCAGCAGCGCCAGCACCAAGTCGAGTTTCAGCCCGGCATTGTCGGGTTCGGTCTCGACCGCCTTGCGCAGCCGCACCGCTTCCCGGTGCGGATCGACCGGCGGCGTCGTTTCCGGCGCGGCTTTCTCCGGCTCGGACGGTGGCGCCGGCTCGATGCCGTGATGCTTGAGGAATTCGCGCAGCTGGCCTTCCGGAAGGGCGCCGGAAAAGCCGTCGGCGACCTGCCCGTCCTTGACCAGCATGACCGTGGGCACCGAGCGGATCTGCACGGCGGCGGCCAGTTCCCGCTCCTTGTCGACATCGACCTTGGCCACCTCGAAGGCGCCGTTGTAGTCGGCCGCAAGTTTTTCCAGCACGGGGCCCAGGGTCTTGCACGGCCCGCACCAGGTGGCCCAGAAGTCGACCAGCACCGGAACCTGCATGGAACGCGCGATCACGTCCTCTTCGAAGCGGGCGGCGGTGGCGTCGAATACGTGCGGATGGCTGGCATCGGTCATGGTGGCGTCGCTTTGGGGAATGAATGGGAGATGGCGGCGGCGGTGCGGATTAACAAGTGATGTAAAAAACAGTTGACATAACGAACCGAAGATGTCATATATACATTACATTTCGTCCGGTGGAGTTTACGTTCATGCTGCATCTGTCTCCGCGCTCGCAACTGATTGCCTGCCTGTTGCTGGCGGGTCTGGGCTTGGCCTTGTTTTTCGGTGGCGACTACCGCGACCTGGGGCTGCCGCTGGGTTGGGTAGGCAGCGTGCTTTTCGTCGCCGCGACCTGGTTTTGCGTGGATGCCTTGCATCGCATCCCGCACAGCGATGACGAAGCGGCGATCGCCCATGGCGAATGGCAGGCCTGGGTCGGGGTGGCCTTCGTGGGGGCGGTGATCGCGTCCAGCCTGCTGAATGCCGACGTGTTCCAGTCGCAGGTGCCGATTGGCCGCAACCCTGAGGCCAGTGCGGTGGGCAAGCACATCGGCACCCTGTTCGTGGCCTGGCTGGTGCTGGCCTGGGTGCTGAAACAGCGTTGGGCGGGCAAGGTGCTGGCGGATGAGCGCGACACCCGGATCGAATTGGTCGCCAGCCAGTGGGGGCGCTTCGCCACGACGTTCTGCGTGATCGGTATCGCGGTGCTGCTGGGCTTTTCCGATACCGAGCGCCTGCGCGAGTTCAGTTATCCCTTCATCGCACAGATGTTGCTGTTTGCGCTGCTGTGGGGGTTGTGGTTCGACCAGTTGATGACGGCGCTGCTGTACTGGCGGGATCGCAGGGCGACGGCATGAGTGGCACCGCGATCAGCAATGAAATTCGCAAGCTGCGCTTCCTGCGCGGCGAGATGACCCAGCAGGCGCTGGCCGACGCCTGCGGGGTGACCCGGCAAACCATCATCGCGCTGGAAGCGGGGCGCTATGCGCCGTCGCTGGAGCTGGGTTTTCGCATAGCCGATGCGCTGGGTGTGCGGATCGAGGAGGTGTTCCAGTGGAACAAGACATGATGTCCAGCCTTCCGCAGTCGAATGTCGCCGGAGCCCGCCGATGAGGAAGCCAATCCTGCTGGCCGCTGCAGCGCTCTTGCTGTTCGCATTGGCGCTGATGGCGGCCGGCGTCGGTTTGCCCGAGTATTCGCATCGCCTCCATCCGGTCGCGCTGCGCGGGGCCAGCGGACTGCCGGGCGCCTGGCTGTTCAACCTCGGCGCGTTCCTGTTGCCGGGCGCTTGCCTCGTGCTGGTCGGACGCGACCTGCGCGCCGCGCTGGGCGATGCCCGCTGGGGCGCGCGGATCGGAATGACCCTGATCCAGCTGTCGGCGCTGGCGTTCGCGCTGCAGGGGGCGTTGCCGCTGGACCTTGAGCATCCCGACGCGGGCGCCAGCCGACTGCACGCGCTGGTGTGGGCGTTGTGGTGGATCGCCTTTGTCCCCGGCGCCCTGCTGCTGGGCGTGTTCGCACGGCGCGGCGCGGGGTTTGCGGCCGCCTGCCTGCTGGCCGCAGGCCTGATGCCGGTCTTGGCAGTGCTGGCGCCGGTCGACGGCTGGGTCGGGCTGGAACAGCGGCTGGCGTTCGGCCTCTGGCTGGGCTTGTGGCTGCTGGCGGCAAAGGTTTTCAGCCGTATTTCAGCTTCATCCGCAGGATCACGCCCGCCAGCAGGAAGGTGATGGCGTTGGAGACGATCATTGGCCAGGAATCGAGGAAGATGCCGTAGCCGAACCAACAGACGATTCCGAAGGTGAACACGATGTACATCCACAGCGAGATGCCGTGGGTGTCGCGGCTGCGGATGGTCTTGATCGCCTGCGGGACGAACGACAGGGTGGTGCAGGTGGCGGCGAGGTAGCCGAGCCATTCCAGGGACATGTGCGGGTGCCGGAAACGGGAACAGCGCCGATCATGGCGGGTTTTGCTGCACTGCGGTAGGCTTCCCGATCATTCCCGAGGTTGCGTCTGCCGCCGTGTCCGAGTCCGAACCCGCCGTTTACGATCCGCGCGCCGTCGAGGCCGCCGCCCAGAAGTTCTGGACCGATACCCGCGCCTTCGAGGTGTCCGAGGCGTCGGGCAAGCCGAAGTACTACTGCCTGTCGATGCTGCCGTACCCGTCCGGCGCGCTGCACGTCGGCCACGTTCGCAATTACACCATCGGCGATGTCATCAGCCGCCACAAGCGCATGACCGGTCACAACGTGCTGCAGCCGATGGGCTGGGACGCCTTCGGCCTGCCGGCCGAGAACGCCGCGATCAAAAACAAGACCGCGCCGGCGAAGTGGACCTACGCCAACATCGAGCATATGCGTGCGCAGCTCAAGGCACTGGGCTACGCGATCGACTGGAGCCGCGAGTTCGCCACCTGCAAACCCGACTACTACGTCCACGAACAGCGCATGTTCGTGCGCCTGCTGAAGAAGGGCGTGGCCTACCGCAAGAATTCGGTGGTGAACTGGGATCCGGTGGATCAGACCGTGCTGGCCAACGAGCAGGTGATCGACGGCCGCGGCTGGCGCACCGGCGCGGTCGTGGAGAAGCGCGAGATCCCGCAGTGGTTCCTGCGCATCACCGATTACGCGCAGGAGTTGCTGGACGAACTGGACGGGCTCGAAGGCTGGCCGGATTCGGTCAAGACCATGCAGCGCAACTGGATCGGGCGCAGCGAGGGGCTGGAAATCCAGTTCGAGGTCTACGGCGAACAAGCGCCGCTGACGGTTTTCACGACGCGCCCCGATACGGTGATGGGCGTCACCTTCATCAGCATCGCCGGCGAGCACCCGCTGGCGCTCAAGGCCGCGCGGAACAATCCTGAACTGGCCGCCTTCCTCGCCGAGCTCAAGCACGGTGGCGTGTCCGAGGCGGAACTGGAAACCCAGGAAAAGCGCGGCATGGCCACCGGCCAGTGGGCGAAGCACCCGCTGACCGGCGAGGACATTCCGATCTATGTCGCCAACTTCGTGTTGATGGGCTACGGCACCGGCGCGGTGATGGCGGTGCCGGCGCACGACCAGCGCGACTGGGAGTTCTCGCAGGCCTACGGCCTGCCGCTCAAGCCGGTGATTGCCGATGCCCCCACCCGTGACGCGCTGGAAGAACTGGAATCGCATCTGGACGAGCACGACGACCCGATGGCGGTGGCGCTGGGCGAACGCCGATCGATCGACGTGTTCGAGGCGGACGCGGCGGTGGCGGTGGTGCGCGACTACCTGCGCGGCATCGACGAGGACGCGGCGCAGACCGAGCACGGCTGGCTGATCAATTCCGGCGAATTCAACGGCCTCGATTTCGATGCCGCCTTCGACGCGATCGCGGCGAAGCTCGAAGCCCTTGGCCGCGGCCGGCGCAAGGTCAACTTCCGCCTGCGCGACTGGGGCGTGTCGCGCCAGCGCTACTGGGGCTGCCCGATCCCGGTGGTGTACTGCCCGTCTTGCGGCGCCGTGCCGGTCCCCGAAGACCAGTTGCCGGTGCTGCTGCCGGAGGACGTGGCCGATGCTTTCGCCTCGGGCGACGTGCATTCGCCGATCAAGTCCGACCTCGAGTGGCGCAAGACCGCCTGCCCGAACTGCGGCAAACCGGCCGAGCGCGAAACCGACACCTTCGACACCTTCATGGAATCGAGTTGGTACTACGCGCGCTACACGGCGCCGGGCGCGGCCGACATGGTGGACGATCGCGCGAACTACTGGCTGCCGGTCGATCAATACATCGGCGGGATCGAGCACGCGATCCTGCACCTGATGTATTTCCGCTTCTATCACAAGCTCCTGCGCGACGCGGGCCTTGTCCGCAGCGACGAGCCGGCGGCGCGCCTGCTGACCCAGGGTATGGTGATCGCCGACACTTTCTACCGCGAGGACGGCAACGGCGCGAAGCAGTGGATCAATCCCGCCGACGTCGCGCTGCAGCGCGACGACAAGGGACGCATCACCGGCGCGACGCTGCTGGACGACGGCCAGCCGGTGAAGATCGGCGGCACCGAGAAGATGTCGAAGTCGAAGAACAACGGCGTCGATCCGCAGCTGCTGGTGGACAAGTACGGCGCCGATACCGTGCGCCTGTTCTCGATGTTCGCCGCGCCACCGGAGCAGTCGCTGGAGTGGAGCGAAGCCGGGGTCGAGGGCATGGCGCGCTTCCTGCGTCGGCTGTGGCGCGATGTGCACGCGCATGCCGGCCAGCCGGATCATCCCGAAGTCGATGCCACGCAGCTCGATGCCGCCCAGAAGGCCTTGCGCCGGCAGACCCACGCGACCATCCAGAAGGTGGGCGACGATTTCGGCCGCCGGCATGCCTTCAATACCGCGATCGCCGCCTTGATGGAATTGCTGAACGCGGTCGGCAAGTTCAACGACGCCAGCGCGCAGGGGCGGGCGGTGCGCCACGAGGCCTTCGAGGCGATCGTCCTGCTGCTCAATCCGATCACCCCGCACATCAGCCACGCGTTGTGGCAGGTGCTGGGCCATCCCGAAACGCTGCTGGAAAACCTGCCGTTCCCGCAGTCCGATCCTTCCGCGCTGGTGCGCGATGCCGTCACGCTGGCGGTGCAGGTGAACGGCAAGCTGCGCGGCACGCTGGAGATGCCGCCGGAAGCCACCCGCGAAGCGATCGAAGCGGCTGCATTGGCATTGCCCGCCGTGGCGGCGCAGTTGGGCGGGATCGCGCCGCGCAAGGTCATCGTGGTGCCGGGGAAGATCGTCAACGTGGTGGCCTGAGGTTGCGATCGGATGCGCCTGGATTCCACCGCGACGACTGCGACTGGCCCGGACAGGCGGCCCTCGGACAAGCTAGACTGCGCCCGATGAAACTTCGCCTCGTCGTCCTGACCCTGATTGCGGCGCTTCTCGCCGGCTGCGGCTTCCACCTGCGCGGCGCGTTGAATCTGCCGGCCCACCTCGGGCCGGTTCGGGTGCTCGCTTCCGACCGCTACAGCCCGCTCGGCGACCTGCTGGCGCAGGGCCTGCGCCGCGCCGGCGCGCAGGCGGCGACCGCGGCCGACGGCGAGAACGTCGCGACCTTGCAGATCGTTTCCGAACACTGGGCCGACACCCCCATCAGCAATGACCCGCTGGGCCGCGCGCAGGAATACATGCTGCGCTACGCGGTCGTGTTCAGCCTGAAGCGTGCCGACGGCAGCGTGGCGGTGCCGCAGCAGGCGGTCGAGCTGTCGCGCGATTACCTCACGCCGGTGCTTGATTCGGTGGGCAGGCTCAGCGAGCGCGAGCGGCTGGTTCAGGAACTGCAGCGGGAAATGGCAACCGCCATTCTGCGCCGGGTCGATGCGGTGACGACGAGCGCCGGGGAGGTCGTGCAGTGACCAGGGCGCGGGCATCGTCGATGGGAACGGTCGCGCCGCGCCGGCGCCGGCAGCCGTGGAACTGAATGCCGATCGCCTGAACGCCCAGCTGCAGGCCGAACCGCTGCGTCCGGTCTATCTGGTGGCAGGCAGCGAGACCTTGCTGGTGCTTGAAGCTGCGGACGCGATCCGCGCCGCCGCACGCGCGCAGGGCGTGACCGAGCGCGAGGTCTACGAACTGGACGGACGCGATTCCGACTGGGACGCGCTCGAGGCGACGATCCATGCCCCCAGTCTGTTCGCCAGCCGCCGGCTGATCGAGGCGAGGCTGCCGACGGGCAAACCCGGGCAGGACGGCGCCAAGCGGATCGCCAGGTTCTGCGCCGATCCGCCGTCCGACGTCACCCTGCTGGTGGTGGCTGGGGACTGGTCAAAATCGCATGCGGGCAAATGGAGCGAGGCGATCGCCAAGGCCGGCCATGTGACGGTGGTCTGGCCGGTCAAACCGCACGAACTGCCGAGTTGGGTCGGCCATCGCCTGCGCCAGCGCGGGCTGAAGGCCAGTCCGGAGGCGGTTGCCCATCTCGCCCAGCGGGTGGAAGGCAATCTTCTGGCCGCCGCGCAGGAAATCGACAAACTTGCGCTGCTGCTGCAGGGCGAGACCGGAACGCTGGACGCGGCGCGGCTGGAAACGCTGGTCGCGGATTCCGCGCGCTTCAACGTGTTCCGCCTTACCGATGCGGCGCTCGGCGGCGAAACCGCGCAGGTCTCGCGCATCCTCGCCGGTCTGCGCGCGGAAGGTAGCGTGATTCCCGCGCTGATGGGAATGCTGGTGAAGGAGCTGACCACGGTGCTGGCCCTGTCGCGGGCGCGCAATTTCGCCGCCGAGTGCAAGGCGCAGCGGATCTGGGAGTCCAAGCAGGCCGTGTACAAGCGCGCGCTGTCGCGGCATCCCCCCGAACGCTGGCAGCAGCTCCTGCGCGAGGCGGGCGCCGTGGACCGGATTTCGAAGGGGCGGGTGCGTCCGGGCCAGGAGTCCTTCGATGCCTGGCTGCAGCTGGAACGCCTGCTGCTGGCCATCGCCGAGCGCGGCGCGCTGCGCCTGATGGCCTGAGCTGCATGCTTCGGGTGTATTACGGCGGCAGTTTCGATCCCGTGCACAACGGGCACCTGGCCATTGCGCGCGCGGCCCGCGACCGGCTGCAGTCCGACGTGGCGCTGGTGCCGGCGCGCGACCCGCCGCACAAGCCGCCGACCGGCGCCGATGCGGAGCAGCGCGCGCGGATGCTGGAACTGGCGATCGCCGGCGAACCGGGACTGCGGGTGGATCGGCGTGAGCTGGCGCGACCGGGGCCGTCCTGGACGGTCGATACCTTGAGTGAACTGCGCGCCGAGCTGGGCGCGGAGGCGGCGATCGCCTGGCTGGTCGGCGCCGATTCGCTGGGCCAGCTGCACAGCTGGAGCCGCTGGAAACGGCTGTTCGAACTGGCGCATCTCCTCGCGGTCGCCCGCCCTGGCTTCGCTCTGGACGCGGATGCGCTGCACGCCGGGGCGCCGGAAGTGCTGGCCGAGATCGCTCCGCGCCAGCGCGACCCGGAGGCATTGGCGGAATCGCCGGCGGGCGGGTTCGCACTGCTGGAACTGCCGCAACTGCGCATCGAATCGTCCAGCGAACTGCGCCGGCGAATCGCGCTGCGCGATCCCGGGTGGCGCGATTGGCTGCCGGCGGCGGTCGCGTCCGAGATTGTCCGGCAGGGCTTGTACGGCGCTTCCGCGGCTATACTGCCCCCAACCCCATCGAGCGATTGCCCTTGACCACTGCCGCCCAAGTCATCAAACCCACTCTCCCCGTCCCGCCACCGCCGGCGGATGCCCTGCTCGAAGCCGTGCATGCCGGGCTTGCGGAACTCAAGGCCAAGGATGTGGTGGAAATCGACGTGCGGGGCCGGAGCAGTGTCTGCGATTTCATGGTCGTGGCGTCGGGCACTTCGACCCGGCACGTGAAGTCGGCGGCCGACGAGGTGGTGCAGTTCGCCAAGAAGCTCGGCGTGATGCCGCTGGGCGTCGAGGGCGAGCGCGAGGCCGAATGGGTGCTGGTCGACCTCGGCGATGTCGTGGTCCACGTCATGCTGCCGCGGGTGCGCGAGTTCTATGCGCTGGAGCGGCTGTGGACGGTGGGCGACCAGCCGCCGGGCGCGGATGCCTGAGCCGCACGGGCGTGGCCGCCACTGGCCGGATTGAACGGCGATGAAGGCCCGCCTGATCGCGGTCGGCGAACATCCGCCCGGCTGGGTCGCCGAAGGCTGTGCCGAATACCGCAAGCGACTGTCGCACTGGCTGCCGCTTGACCTCGTCGAAATCGAGCCCGGCGTGCGCGGCAAGGGACGCGACACCGCGCGGGCGATGGGCGACGAAGGCGCGCGCGTGCTGGCCGCGCTGCCGAAAAATGCGTGGGTGGTCGCGCTCGACGGGCGCGGCCGGATGCATTCTTCCGAACAACTCGCGGAGCGCGTGGAGCACTGGCGCGGACAGGGGCGCGATCTTGCCTTCCTGGTCGGTGGCCCCGAAGGCCACGCGCCCGAGGTGCTGGCGCGTGCCGATGAACGCTGGTCGCTTGGCCCCCTGACCCTGCCGCACATGCTGGTGCGGCTGGTGCTGGCGGAACAGCTCTATCGCGCCTGCGCGCTGCTGGCCCACCATCCCTACCACCGCGGTTGATCCGGCGACCCCGAGCCGGAGCGGCGTGGATCCAGTGCGCGGCCCGGTACCGGCGATCAGCCGGGTGGAACCAGCGTCCCGCTCTCCAGCGCCTTGGCGATCGCGGCCTGCCACGGCGCGATCTCGATGCCGTGGTCTCGGCGCCAGCCGGCATCGAACAGGGTGTCGCAATAGCGCTTGCCGCGGTCGCACAGCAGGCTGACGATGCTGCCGCGCTCGCCGGCGTCGCGCATCCGCGTGGCCAGCGTGAGGCAGGCCGCGAAGTTGGTGCCGGAGGAGCCGCCATAGCGCGAGTCGAGGAGCGTTTCCAGTTGCATGGCGGCCGCGATCGAAGCGGCGTCATCGACCTCGACCACGGCATCGACCACGTCGAACAGGAAGCCCGGCTCCACCTTCGGGCGGCCGATGCCTTCGATCACGGTCGGACGGCTGGCCACGGCGTTGCGGTCGCGCGTGCGCCAGCCGTGCACGTAGCCGCTGCCGGTCGGCTCGGCCACGCACAGCCGGGTGGCCAGCCGCCGGTAGCGCAGGTAGCGGCCGATGGTGGCCGAGGTGCCGCCGGTGCCGGCGCCGCAGACGATCCAGGTCGGTTCGTGCTGCGCCTCGCGGCGCATCTGGCCGATGATCGACTCGGCGATATTGTTGTTGCCGCGCCAGTCGGTGGCGCGCTCGGCCAGCCCGAACTGGTCGAGGTGGCAGGCGCCTTCGGCGGCGTGCCGCGCGGCGCGGGCGTGGACCTGCGCCGGGTCCTCGACCAGATCGCAGCGGCCGCCCAGCGCCTGCACCGCGTGGATTTTCTGGGGCGCCGTGCAGGCCGGCATCACCGCGATGAAGGGCAGGCCGAGCAGGCGCGCGAACCAGGCTTCGGAAATCGCGGTGCTGCCGGAGGAGGCGTCGACCACGGTCTGGCCCTGGCGCAGCCGCCCGTTGCACAGCGCGTACAGGAACAGCGATCGCGCCAGCCGGTGCTTGAGGCTGCCGGTCGGGTGGCTGGCCTCGTCCTTGAAGTAGAAGGCGATGCCGGGGAAGCCGGGGAAATCCAGCCGCAGCAGGTGGGTGTCGGCCGAACGCGCGCTTTCCTGCTCGAGCAGCGCCAGCGCGGCGTGCACCCAGTCGCGTTCGCGAGCGTCGGGTCGGGTTGGAGAATCGCTATTCATTTGCCCATGGTTGCCGCAAGCGCGGCTGCGCTCAAGACGTGCCCGCCAGCAGCGCCCGCACGCGCAGGGCGAGATGGTCGAAATACAGGTCGATGTAGCTGATGCCGTTCTCGTGGTCGATCAGGTACGGATTCATCAGGGTGTGGCGCAGGAGGACAAGTTTGTCGTTGTCCTCATCCAGCGTCGCCGAATCCAGCCCGAGGGTGGCGAAGATGCGCCGCAGGCCTTCCTCGCCCAGCGCTTCCGGCTTGAGGGTCGTGGCGGAGGCGAAGAACTGCTTGTCCTGCACCGGATGGCGCGGATCGATGCGCAACTCGTCGTGCAGGCGACGGACGAAGGCGTTGGCGACAGCCACCGAGCGGTTGCCTGCGGGATTCAGGGCCAGGCAGGCCAGGTTGCTGTCCGGGTCGAAGGGCATCAGCGCGTGGACGACGTCGGCGTTATCGCGGGCGAAGCGCTGCGCGCGGGCGCGGAAGTGCTCGGCCGCACGAACGGTCTGCGCCGGCAGCCGGCCGAAGTGGGCGTGGTCCAGCGGCAGCACGCGATGGGTGACGTAGACTGCGGCGGCGGCGGCGCCGGACTTGGAGCCTTCCGGGATCAGTTGGCCGAGGCGGCGGTAGCGGGTCATGTAATCCGGCGCCGCCTCGCCGTGAAACACGTAGTCCGCCGCCTCGGTGAGCAGGGCGGTGGTGCGGTGGTCGCGGCAGACGAACGCGCCGGCGCCGTAGGGCAGATAGCCGAGTTTGTGCGGATCGACGGTGACCGAATCGGTCTCGCCCAGCGCCGCGATGGCGGCATGGACGCCGGGCGAAGGGAAGCTTTCGAAATCGCGCGCAATCTCGTCGCGCGGGCGCAGGCTGCCGTCCTCGTTGCGGAACAGGGTGGCGAGGTAGCCGCCCCAGGCGGCGTCGACGTGGACGGCGTAGCCCAGGCCGCGCGCCGCGAAGCGCTCGCGCGCGGCGACCACGGCGTCGATCGGGTCGACGGTGCCGTACTCGGTTGTGCCCAGAACGGCCACCGCCATCAGGACCGGCTGGCGCTCGCGCAGGCAGCGTTCCAGCGTCGCCTCCATCGCTTCCGGGTCGATCCGCATGCCGCGCTCGGCGAGCCTTTCGAGCTGGCCGCGGCCGAGGCCGAGCAGCTTGCAGCCCTTGCTCCAGGAGTAGTGCGCGGTCACCGGTGCCAGCACCTTGGGCACCTTCAGCGTGGGGTGGACGGCGAAGAAGTCCACCAGCCCGCGCTGTTCGAGGCGCTCGCCCTCCACCCGCGCCTGCCAGCGGCGGCGGTCGGAGTGGGAAGCCTGTGCCAGCCAGCGGCCCCAGCGGTCGACCAGCGCGGTCGCCTCCCGCGGGTGCAGGTTGAAGGCGGCCCAGTCGTCCTCGGGCAGGCCGAGGTCGCCGATGCCGGCCGCGCGCAGCGCCACCGGGAAGGCTTTTTGCGCCAGCGCCAGCCGCAGCGCCTGGTAGTTGGCGACGGTGCCGCCCGAGGTCAGGTGGCCGAAGGCGCAGTCGGGGCGCGATGGATCGTTGGCGTAGCCGAGCATCCGCGCCAACTGCAGGCCGACCTTGACCTCCAGGTCCACGGTCACCGGCGCGGTGTCTTCGGTGACGTTGTTCGGGTTGTAGGGCAGGGTCAGGATCTGCGCCGCCAGCCCCGGCAGCAGCAGGTCCGAGGCCATGTGGCCGATGTAGCGCGGGCTGTGGAAGGGGACGGATTTCTTCAGCGCCGCCGACAGCAGGTGCAGTTCGCGTCGCGTCTTCGCCTCGAAGGCGAGGTAGTCGGGATGCAGCGCGGCGGTGGTGGAGATCGCCAGCGGGTCTTCGGGATGGAAATTGCGGCGCCAGTAGACGTGATCGCGCAGGAATTCGACGACGAGTTTTTCCAGCAGGGTGTCGTTCTGCGCGTACGGCCCGAGGAAGCAGGCGTCCAGCATGTGCTGGCGCGGAGCATCGAATGGATCGTGCCTGTCGCCTTGGTCGGACTCGGAGGGTGTCGCGGCCATTGCGGTGTCCTCAAGCAGAAGTTCAGAAAAGCAGCAGCCAGCCCAGTGGATTGTGCATCCGGGCGATGCCGTAGATGAAGCCGAAGGTGGCCAGCGCCGCCAGATAGAAGGCAAACCGCACCGGCCGCGTGCGCCTGGGGCGCATCGCGAAGACGCCGAGAATGACGTAGAAGACCACCAGCGGCAGCTTGACGGCAAGCCAGCCGTTGGCGAACACGCCCCAGGGCAGGATCGCGATCAGGGTGATGCCGGTGGCCAGCAGGGTCGTATCGACCAGATAGCTGCCGTATTTCGGCAGCGGGTGCTGTGGCCATTTCGCGCCGAGCAGGGCGGCGCCACAGCGCAGCGCGAAGATCAGCCCGCTGCACTGCACCGCGTGCACGTGCACCCACTTGATCTGCGGGTAGAACTCGATCAGCGCCATTGCAATCCCGGCCTCAGCCCGGCTTGCCGTCGGCGCGCGGATGCAGGTAGATCGACAGCGAACGCAGCGCCCAGGGCAGGAAGGCGATCAGCCAGCCGGCGGCGGCCACGGTTTGCCAGACGTAGGTGTCTGGCGCGGCCTCGGCGGCGATCCGGGTCAGGGCGACCAGTTGCAGGAGCGCGAAGGCGAACCAGCCCACGGCCGGCATCTCGATCGGGCGCCCGGAATGGCCCTGGGTGACGCGGGTCACCATCGCCACCAGCAGGCTGCCGAAGAAGCCGATGTAGATCGCGTGCTGCGGCCCGCGGCCGAGGATGAACTCGCCGCCGGTAGCCAGCGCTGCACTCTGGATGGCGAACAGGGTGAAGGCCACCGGCAGCCAGGCGAAGCCGGCGAACAGCACCCACAGGATGCCCGGCGACTTGCCGCGCGGCCACCAGCGGTACAGCACGTAGGCGCTGCCCAGCGCCATCGCCGCATCGACCGGCCACATCCAGGCGTTTTCATGGGTCAGTTCCAGCGCGAGGTGGGCCAGCAGCAGCCCCCACAGCGCGGCCAGCAGGCCCAGCGGGCGCCACGGACGGTAGCCGGGCACCACGTTGCCGGCAAAAAACGGGAACATGCGGTGGGCGACGGTCGAATAGACCGGCAGCAGCACCGCGAAAGTGCCCAGTTTGATCGAAACGAACACCGCCCACGGGCCGACGCCGTGCAGGAAGGCCGCCATCAGCAGCAGCCCGATCCATCCGATGCCCAACGCGGTGAAGCACGACCACGCGTGCCAGGTCGGCCCCTTGCCGGCGCGGCGTTCGGCCAACAGCACCCGCAGCAGCTGGATCAACCCGTAGCCCCAGCCAAGGATCGAGAGCACCACGCCAAGATGCACAAAATGATTGAACCCGGTCAGCATGCCGGCGATCACCAGCACCTGGCCACCGAGCAGCCCCAGCCCTACCGGCAAGTAGTGGGCGCGTCTGAGATCGGGGAAACCCATCCAACGCGGGAAGGTCGTCAGCAGGAAGCCGAACATGAACGGCGGGAACAACTGGTACTGCATGACGAAGGCGTGGACCCAGCCGCCGTAGGGCGTCCTGCCGGGCAGGCCGATGAGATGCCAGCGGGTGTCGATCAGCCACAGCAGCCACCAGCTCATCGCCAGCAGCACGTTGAGCGCGCCGGCGAAGAACAGGATGCGGTGGGGTTTGACGGCGAGCAGGGCGAACGAGAATCCGGCCCCCGATTGGGGCTGTGCGGGCGTATTCATGAGGCGTCCAGTGTCGCGCGCGGCAAGTTTCGTGGCATTGATTCAGGTCATTCGCGCAAACGCGGCGGCGCTGCGATGGTTGGGATCACTCCCGCAGAACCGGCGCAGCCAGCGCTTCGAGGCGGGGCAGATCGACCAGTTCGACGTCGCGCCGATCCACCGCCAGCAGGCCGTCGTTCTGCATTCGCCGCAACACCCGGCTGACCGTTTCCGGCGCCAGCCGCAGGTAGTTGGCGATGTCGGTGCGGGCCATGGTCAGTGCAAAGCGCGAGGCGGAGAACCCGCGCGCGGCCAGCCGCCGCGACATGCCCACCAGGAATGCGGCCACGCGCTGGTCGGAGGACCAGTCGCCGGCGAGCAGGGTGGCGCGGCCGATGTCGCGGCTGAGCAGGCGGAACAGTTCGCTCTGGATTCCGGGAACCCGCGCGGCCAGCACCGAGATTTTCGGGAACGAGAACCGGCACAGCATCACCGTGTCCAGCGCGATGGCGTCGCAGGGGTAGCGGTGTCCGTCGATCGCGCTCAAACCCACCACTTCGCCCGGGAAGTAGAAACCGAGCACGTGCTCGTGGCCGTCGCGGTCGATGACCCGGGTTTTCACCGAGCCGGCGCGCACCGCGGCGATCGCTTCGAACGGCTCGCCTTCGCGGAAAATGAAATCGCCGACGTGGAACGGCCCGACGTGCTCGACCAGCACGTGCAGTTCGCGCAGCGCGGACTTGTCCATCCCGCGCGACAGGCAGGCGTGCGAGAACGCGCAGGTCGAGCAGAACGTCAGCGCGTCGCCATCGTCCGCCATGACCTGCGGACTGAGCCGTGGAAACGGCAGATTGCTCATCGCGAAGTCGATTCCGGAGGCGGGCCGTCCGAACGCCACCGTCGACGCCTCAGATCGCGCGCGAGAAGCGCGGGTTCGTGTCGATGGCGGGTTGGTTCAGATAGCGGTCGAAGCACATTGCAATATTACGCAATAGCAGCCGTCCGCGCGAGGTCGCGGTGATCCGTCCGGATGCAATTTCGACCAGTTGGTCGTCGACCAGCGGCTGCAGCTGCGCCAGGCTGTCGGCGAAATAGTCGTCGAAGCGGATGTCGTAGCGGCGCTCCAGCACCGCCACGGGGATTTCTCCCTGGCACATCAGCGACTGGATCAGATCGGCGCGCAGTTCGTCGTCGTCGCTCATCCGCATGCCGCGGAACACCGGCAGGCGCCCTTCGTCGATCGCGATCTCCCAGGACGGCAGGTCGCGCGGATTCTGGCTGAAGGTGTTGCCGATGTGGCTGATCGCCGAGACGCCCAGCCCGAGCAGGTCGCTGTTGGCGTGGGTGGTGTAGCCCATGAAGTTGCGGTGCAGTCCGCCGCGCGCCTGCGCCTGGGCCAGGTCGTCGCCGGGCAGGGCGAAGTGGTCCATGCCGATGTAGAGGTAGCCGGCAGCGGTCAGTTTCTCGACCGCCAGCTGCAGCAGCGCGAGTTTGGCCTCGCCGTCGAGCAGGTCGTCGTCCTTGATCTGCTTTTGCGCCTTGAACAAGTGCGGCATGTGGGCGTAGCTGTAGACCGCCAGCCGGTCCGGGCGGATCTCCGTGACGACGTCCAGCGTGCGAGCAAAACCTTCCAGGTTCTGCTTGGGCAGGCCATAGATGAGGTCGACGTTGATTGAACGCAGGCCGGCGTTGCGCGCCGCCTCGATCACGGCGCGGGTGTCCTCGACGCTCTGGATCCGGTTGACCGCCTGCTGCACGATCGGATCGAAGTCCTGCACGCCGAGGCTGGCGCGATTGAATCCGATCTGCGCCAGCGCCGCCATCCAGTCCGGATCACAGAAACGCGGATCGATTTCGATCGAGATGTCGCGGTCGCCGCTGTCGGCGAAGTGGAACTGTCGCCGCAGCGCATCGACGAGGTCGCCGAGCTGGCCGGGAGTGAGGAAATTCGGCGTGCCGCCGCCGAAGTGCAGCTGGATCACCTCGCGGTCGCGGTCGAACAGCGGCGCGTACAGCGCGATCTCGCGGTGCAGGCGGGCCAGATAGGCTTCGCCGCGGGCCTTGTCGCGGGTGATGATGCGGTTGCAGCCGCAGTAGAAGCAGGGGCTGAAACAGAACGGCACGTGCACGTAGAGCGACAGCCGGCGCGGAATCGGCTCTTCGTTGCTGGCCTGGATGGCGTCGCGCAGCTGCAATTCGCCGAAATCGGCGTTGAACTGCGGGGCGGTCGGGTACGAGGTATAGCGTGGTCCCGGCCGGTTGTAGCGGCGCAGGAGCTCGGCGTCGAAGGCGATGTGCTGGTGATGCATCGGGCCAGCTTAGGCCCCTGCGCGGGAACGAGAATTGATCCCGATCAATCCTTGACGCAGCGATGGCGCAGACCATACACAACCGTATCCAGTTGCGAGGTGCCGGCGACATGGCCGGGGTGATCCCGGGGAATCGGGCGGCGTTCCAGCAGATCGACCGCCCACTCCGGCTCGAAGTGCTGCCGGATCTCGATCTCCGGCACCGAGAAAGGCGGGCCCTCGCGTTCGTCCTGCGGGTATTCGAGGGTGATCATCAGCCCGCGGCAGTTGTCCGGCAGCAACGGATACGTTTCGCGGGCGTAGCGCGCGCGCAGCGGCGGCGGCAGGGCGATGATGGCGGCGCGGTCGAACACGGCCCGGCAGTCCGCCAGCGCTGCTGCGTCCAGATCGAACACATTGCCGCGGATGATCTCGATCGCGCCGGCGGTGTGGTGGAGGCCGTAGCGGCTCTCATGAACCTGCGGGCGGAGCTCGTTTTCCGCAAAAAACTGATCCACCGCAGCCTGGGTCAGCTCCACGCCCAGCACCCGATGCCCCTGTGCGGCCAGCCAGAGCATATCCAGCGACTTGCCGGCCAGCGGCACGAAAACCTTCGCGCCGTCGGGAACGCCCAGCGCATGCCAGTGCTTCTGCAGCAGCGCGGTCGGCGCGTTCTGGTGGAAGCCGATGCGCCCTTCCTGCCAGCGCTGTTGCCAGAATTCGGGATTCATGCGTCGCTCCTTTTCCCCTTCTCCTTGAAGGGGAGGGGTTTGAATCACTCCACCGCCAACGCATCCACCTTCTGCCAGCCGCGCGGCAGCAGCCCGCCGCGCGATCCGCGCGCGCCGAGATAGGCGTCCAGATCGCGATAGCCCAGCGTCATCGTGCGTGCGCCGGAGCGCACCAGCAATTTTCCGGCTTCGGGAACGACCGCCACCGCCACGACCTTTTCGGTGCCGCGCCTGGCCTTGGGGATTTCGATGATCTTGTTGCCCTTGCCCTTGTCCAGCTCGGGCAGGTCGGCGACCGCAAAGGCAAGCACATGGCCGGCGCTCGTCACGGCAACGATGCGGTCGCTGTCGGGATTGGACAGCGTCGCGGGCTGCAGGGCGTGGCCGCCTTCCGACAGCGACAGCAGCGCCTTGCCGGCCTTGTTGCGCCCGGTCAGGTTCTCGAACCGGGTGATGAAACCGTAGCCGTGGCTGGAAGCGATCACGAGACGAGTGTCGTTCTCGCCGCCGGCCAGCGCTTCGAACTGTGCACCGGCGGCGGGGGTGAAGCGGCCGGTCAGCGGTTCGCCGTTGCCGCGCGCGCTGGGCAGGGTGTGGACGGCGGTCGAATAGCTGCGTCCGCTGGAATCGAGGAAGGCAACCTGCTGGTTGCTGCGCGTGCGCACGGCGGCGAGCAGGCCGTCGCCTTCGCGATAGGACAGCGTGGTCGCATCGATGTCGTGGCCCTTGGCGGCGCGCACCCAACCCTTTTCGCTGAGCACCACGGTCATCGGCTCGCTGGCGACCAGCTCGGTCTCGTCCAGCGCATGCGCGGCCTCGCGCGCCACCAGCGGACTGCGGCGGGCGTCGCCGTATTTCTTTGCGTCGGCCAGCAGTTCGTCCTTGATGAGCTTTTTCAGCTTGGCCTTGCTGCCGAGGGTGGCGATCAGGCGGTCGCGCTCGCTGTCGAGGTCGTCCTGCTCGCCACGAATCTTCATTTCCTCCAACCGCGCCAGCTGCTTCAGCTTGGTATCGAGGATGTAATCGGCCTGCTCCTCGCTGAGGTCGAAGCGCGCGATCAGCGCGGGCTTGGGTTCGTCCTCGCTGCGGATGATGCGGATCACTTCGTCGAGATTGAGGAAGGTGATCAGCAGGCCTTCCAGCAGGTGCAGCCGGCGTTCGACCTTTTCCAGGCGATGGTTGAGCCGACGTGTGACAGTGGTCTGACGGAAGCTCAGCCATTCGCTCAGCAGCGGCTTGAGTCCCTTGACCTGCGGGCGGCCGTTCAGCCCGATCACGTTCATGTTGACCCGGAAGCTTTTTTCCAGATCGGTGGTGGCGAACAGATGCCCCATGAGCTGCTCGACATCGACGCGGTTGCTGCGCGGCACCAGCACGATGCGGGTGGGATTGGCGTGGTCGGACTCGTCGCGGATGTCCTCCAGCCACGGCAGCTTCTTCGCGCGCATCTGGTTGGCGATCTGCTCGATCACCTTGCCGGGCGACACCTGGTGCGGCAGTTCGGTGACGACGATGTTGCTGTTCTCGCGGGTGAACACGGCGCGGGCGCGCAGGTTGCCCTGGCCGGTTTCGTACAGCGCCAGCAGATCGGCGGCGGGCGTGATGATTTCGGCGGCGGTCGGATAGTCGGGGCCGCGCACGTGCTCGCACAGGTCGCGCACCGTCGCATCGGGATCGTCGAGCAGGCGGATGCAGGCGCTGACGACTTCGTTGAGGTTGTGCGGCGGCACGTCGGTAGCCATGCCCACGGCAATGCCGGTGGTGCCGTTGAGCAGCAGGTGGGGCAGCCGCGCCGGCATCCAACCCGGCTCCTCCAGCGTGCCGTCGAAGTTCGGCGTCCAGTCCACCGTGCCCTGGGCCAGTTCGCCCAGCAGCACATCGGCGATCGGTGCCAGCCTGGATTCGGTATAGCGCATCGCCGCGAACGACTTGGGGTCGTCGCTGCTGCCGAAATTGCCCTGCCCGTCGATCAGCGGATAGCGGTACGAGAACGGCTGCGCCATCAGCACCATCGCCTCGTAGCAAGCGGAATCGCCGTGCGGGTGGTACTTGCCGATCACGTCGCCGACGGTGCGCGCGGATTTCTTCGGCTTGGCCGTCGCCGCCAGCCCCAGCTCGCTCATCGCATAGACGATGCGGCGCTGCACCGGCTTGAGCCCGTCGCCGATGAACGGCAGGGCGCGGTCGAGCACCACGTACATCGAATAGTCGAGGTAGGCGCGCTCCGCGTACTCGCGCAGCGGGATTTGCTCGAAGCCGTGGAAAGTGGAACGGATGATGTCGTCGGTCATCCGCGCATTTTACGGAATCGGCGGCGGCGGCTGGGTCACGATTTGCGTTTCAACCTTTCGACTTCGGCGAGGAACGTGGGCGTCAACTCCGCGACCAGTGTCTCGATGTCGCGCACCATGCCTCATTTTCCCGATGCCGCTGTCTGGCAGCTCCGATGATCACTGCGGCCAGCATGACCGAAGCATCTCTCCCAACTGCCGCCAACCGACGGCACGCACGCCACTGCGTTCGTAGGTTTCATCGCCGCCATGCACCAGCAAGGGTGTCAGAGCCTCGTCGCCGGCAAAACGGGCGGCTTTCCGGCCGGCACGGATGTAGTCCGGCGTCACCGTGGCACCGGACTTGATTTCCACCGGCTGCGGGCGTCCTGCCACTTCAAACACCAGATCCGCCTCCAGACCATTGTTGTCGCGCCAGAAATACAGGTCCGGCGGCAGACCCGCGTTGAGTCGGGATTTCAGGAATTCGCCCACCACCAGCGTCTCGAAGATGGCTCCGCGCAGCGGGTGCAAGGCCAGGGTGCCGGCATCGCGGATGCCCAGCAGCCAGCAGGCGAGGCCGGTATCCACGAAGTACAGCTTGGGCGATTTCACCAGCCGCTTGCCGAAGCTGCGGTGGTACGGCGGCAGCAGGAACACCAGATCGCAGGCTTCCAGCACCGACAGCCAGGCCCGCGCGGTGTGGCTGGAGATGCCGGCCTCGCCGGCCAGCGCGCTTGCGTTCAACAGTTGCCCGGTGCGCGCGGCGCACAGGCGCAGGAACTTCTGGAAGGCGGCGAGATCCTGCACGTTGATGACCTGCCGAACGTCGCGCTCCACGTAGGTGGCCACATAGGAAGCCAGCCAGTCCGCCGCCTGCACCGCTGGCGGAGCGTGCAGGGCAGGGTACAGCCCATGGAGCATCAGTTCGTCCAGCGTGAGGGCATCGACGCGCGCCGAGGGCAATTCGTCCAGTGACAGCGGCAGCAGGCGAGTCATGCCCACCCGTCCTGCCAGCGATTGAGTGACGCCGGAAAGCAGGCCGAACTGCTGGGAGCCGGTCAGCACGAAACGCCCCGGCGTCCGGTCCTCGTCCACCATGCCTTGCAGGTACGAGAACAGGTCCGGCCAACGCTGCGCTTCGTCGAAGATCGCGCCACCGCCGAACCGGGCCAGAAAGCCGCGCGGGTCTTCGCTGGCGAAGGCGCGCTCCTGCGGGTCTTCCAGGCTGACGTAGGCCTTGCCGGTGAACAAATGCCGCACCAGCGTGGTCTTGCCCGACTGGCGTGGCCCGGTGACGGCAATCACGGGGAAGCTTGCGGACAGTCGCTGCAGTGTCGGGGTGAGCAGGCGTGGGTACATGCGAAAATAATACATATTTGAAATATGAAAGTCAATATATATAAAATGGTAGCGTCAGTGGCAATTGCTCCGTCGCTGAGGTTGCGGGTGGTGGTGGTGAACTTCAGCTATGTTTGCAGACGGGTGTATTGCGATTACGTAAAGTAAATCGATCCCCGACATCGTCATTGCTCTTGTTGCATCTTGAATTCAACCGGAACTAGGACGCGGCTGGCAACGTTCTGGCCATTACGTACCTCGGGGTTGAAGCGCCACTTTCGCGCGGCGTCCTGTGCTGCGCGGTCGAGATTGCGATTTCCGCTGGATTTTTGGACTTCGATATCCAGCACACTACCGCTGGCGTCGATGCTGATGACTAGAAGCGTGGTTCCAGTGATTCCGCGGCGTTCTTCTTCATGCGGGTAACGCGGCGGATTCAGGATTTTCGAGGACGGATCAACGGTGCTGGAAATATTGGTGACGTCGTCAACTGATGTGGGTGGTGGAGGCGCAGCGGTGTCAGTCGGTGGTGGTGTGCTGGGTGCAGTCTGCGGTGCCTCTGGAGGCTGAGCCGGGCTTGCCTTCGGCGGCTCTGGTTTTTCCGGTGACGGGCCACCGAACAAAAGATCAGCAAACGTTGCATCGCGTGCACTCAGTACAACGCAATTCTTCAGCATTGGCGCACCTAATATCTCTCCGTCACCAGTGCATTCGACGGTCACATATTGACCTTTGCTCAAAGCTGCAACCTGCTCTCGGCTGAATCCAGTGGCCTGGGGTGGATTGAATACATCTTTCCCTGCGTGGAAGGATAGAACTGGTTCGTCCATGATAACGGCTGCGATGTTTGAAATGACTCCTGAGACTTTGAGGCGCTTACCTTTGAATCTCATGTTCGCTGCAACTTCGTTGTTTTCGTATGTGTCGTATAATTCGAAAGCGGTAACTTCGATTGGGGGAGAGGGGGTGGAATTTACCGTGCTCTCGGAATTCGGCGTGAGTGTTCTCCAGAAGCTGTTGTTCGATGGGGCGAGGAACAACCAGCAGCTGGCTCCGATAACGACCATGGTAAAAAGTGCGACGCCCCATGAGGCTGCCGTGCTTTGAGGCGTATGCAAATGGGTGAGACGTGAAGTGGAAAAATCGCTGTGAGAATACGCGACATTGCCGGGCGGATTTTGATCGTGCGAGTATGTCGTCAATGGCCGTTGTTTCGCCATAGATTGTGCCGCACCACAGGCGGAACAAAACGAATCCGCGCCTTCAATTTGATTTCCGCAATTTCGGCAGAAGGCCATTCAAATTTACCTCGGGAAACTGCTCCCAGTACTACCACTGGCGCTGCTATTACTTAGTCTGAAATCCACACATGAAGCCACTGCGACTGCTGAAGGCAGTAAGCGACTCCGCTTGACTCGATGGTTCCGAAGATTGCCGCGTTGTGTTCGCATGTCAGTGTCATCACCTCGCCCATCTCCTCTGGAGGACCATCAAGTGCCTCTGTCCGCCCGTACGTTCCCGGGTCGCCTGTATCCACATACAGGCTGGAGCGACCTTCAGGCCATTCGTCCAGTCGCTCCACGGTCCAGCCCGGCTTGTGGCTGAGTGCTACGACGATAGCCGTGCCACTTCCTGTGATCGACGAGAGGCCGATGAGATAGTCTTGATTCCCATCGCCGTCAAAATCGCCGCGCGCTATGCCAGGACAACCTGTTCCTTTCCGGGAAATGTTGTATTCCACATCCTCTACGAGATTGTCCGATGACTCGGGCATCCGATATGCGGGCAGTATTGATGCAATCGTTTCGATTGCATCAACGGGGACGATGTTCCTGCAGTGGTCGACGGAGGCGTCAGCCTTTGTCGGAAGAGTGGGTGTGTGGCCGCTCTGTTCTGTAGCGGAAGCTGCAGCCGCAGTTGTGACAGAGGCTGCGGGTTCGTGGTTCTGGGAGGCCTCGTTCAGGGTGGGGGCACTGGCTTCTTGAGAGGCTTCCTTCCACAAGCTCTTGCCTGATGGCGTGAGGAACAACCAGCAACCGGCCCCGATGGCGGCCATGACGAAGAACATGACGATCCATGCGTCTGCCGGACGGCGTGTCGTCGGTTGGTGCTTCGGTTTGAAATGTAGATAAGTAAAATCCGAGGCGGGAGGCTGATGGCGTGTGCCCGTGGTGAAGTCCATGGACGGGTTCTGGCTGTCCGATTCCGATGTCGGCCCCATGTGTTCTGTTATCGTTTGTGCCGTGCCGCATGCGGCGCAGAACATATCCGTGTCGTCAACATGCTGGCCGCAATTTCGGCAGAAAGCCATTTGATTCACCTCGTACGCAGCGAGCGTCGATACGATTCGTATGATCGGTTTCTTGCCACGCCGATCAGAATATCTTGAAGCCGAAATTAATGGCAGTAGCTTCGGCGGAGATCAGCATCCTTGTAATGCATTGGCTTCGCCACCTTGCAGCACGTAGGTATTACCGGATCGAATGTAATGTGCTGTGAAATTCGTGTCCCCGGTGAAGCGAACCGCGAACGATTTGTTCTTGATGATGTCGGTGATCTGGCCGTGGGACGAATAACTGGTTCCGTCCTGCATGTCATAAAGATCTGCAGAATACATAAACCTGACCAGTTCGACCGGCCCGCTTGGCTGCAATTCGGTAAGCTGGACCCATCCGCAGGAGTTGCCCTGCCAAGTGCCGCCACCTTCTGTATAGACCACAGGCAGGTTGGAGAATTTGCGTGACACTTTCATCATGCTCATCATTCCCCAGCTGCCGATTTGGATTGCATCGGGGAAGGCCTTCGTCACGCGATAGCTATGCCCTTCTGGTACCAAGTAATGGATTGCGACATGGCCGCTGTCAACATGGTAGCCGCCTTCGGTTCTGCCTTCACTGACTAGTACAGTGGCAAAGGGCGTTTCGACAAGCACGCCGGGCTGGAAGTCGATGACGCTGCCGTCCTCGGTGGTCATCGTGCGCCCGTTGGGGAAGACGACCGCTTCCGCCAACGCCGTTCGTTCCTCCACCGAAAGATCGGCGAGCGGGACACCTGTCTTGACCGGGGCGGTAGCAAGAATGGGGGATGTGGCAGACGCAGAATGCTCGGGGCCCGGGAGAACTGCGCTCGGGGCTGGGACGGTAGTTTCCTCGGCCTGCTTCCACAGGCTCTTGCCCGATGGCGTGAGGAACAACCAGCAACCAGCCCCGACGGCGGCCGTGGCAAAAAACATGAATACCCATGCAATTGCCGAGGTGCGCGCCGCCTGCGGCTGCTTTTGCTTGAAATGCAGGTCAGTGAAATCCGAGGCGGGAAGCTGACGGCGCGTACCTGTAGCGATGTTTCCATGCGGGTTTGCGTCATTTGGAGCCGCTGTCGGTGCCAGATGTTCTGCCGCGGGCTGGGCTGCTCCGCATGCAAAGCAGAAAAATCGGTGTCGCCAACTTGATTGCCGCAATTCTGGCAGAATGCCATCGGGTTCACCTTGTAGGTAGCGAACGATTCCGCAGGATTCGTGTCACCAGTTCCCTGTTGTATCTGCCGGCGCAAAGAAAACCGTCGATGAACATGATTGGCGCGTAGATCCAAGCAATTGGCCCGGCAATGGAAAAGGCGACCAGGACAAAAAGAAAAACGACGATTCCAAGCAACCATCGACCGCAATACGCATAGCCGGCGCCTGCGATGACCAGATTCAAGAATGCCGCCAGCCAGCCGGATTTCTTCTGCGACTCGACCAGAAGCATCAGCGCGGCGTCGCCCGTATCACGCTGTGGCGTATTGACCACCACGGACACGTTGTTGGGCGAATTGTGCGTGTATTGCGGAGCCGGTTGCGGCTGTGCAAAGCCTGGGTACGAGTGTTGCCGCTCGGCCATGGCCCGCGCCATGATCACCTCTGCTCTTGGCGGCAAGGATGGAGCCACGGGCTTGTTTGCGGGCGGAAGCACCTGCAAGTCTTGAACCGGTTTGCCGGTTCGTGCACCACAGGAACGACAGAACGCCGCGTTGCTCTCGATCTGATTGCCGCATTTTCGGCAGTACGCCATCTAACCAGGCTCCCCTGTTGTCGGGCCATGCCTTGTAGCCGCTGGAGTTCGAGTATGCGGCGCTACCACCGTTGGGCGAATCAGAAAAATTCCGACGTGCGACAAGATTCAAGGAAGATCCAGTACGACCAGAAGCCGCGTGCCGTGCGCATCTCCATGGATGCGCAGCCTGCCGCCTAGCGACATCACGCGGTCTTCGATGCCGTCCAAGCCAATGCCACCTGGTCTGCGCCGGCCCGGAACCATCCCGATGCCGTTGTCGGCGCAGCGCAGGACCACCTGGACGGTTCCTTCGTGGGCGCGAATGCGCAAATGCACGTCAAAACGTGAGGCGTGGGCGTGGCGCAGGGTGTTGGTCGCCGCTTCCTGCACGATTCGGTAGAGGCTGATTTGCGCCGCTTCGGGCAGACGTTCCAATGCGTGAACGTCGCCACGCAGTCGCACGTGGTAGTCCACGCCGGCGGCCTGCATCAGCTGTCGGATGCTGCCTTCGTTCAGGGTGCGGCACAGACCGAATTCATCCAGCCCGGCCGGACGCAGGCCGACCAAGAGGGTCGATACGGAAGCGCGCATGTGGCCGATGATCTGCCGCATTGGCGCGAACAGGGCAGGCAGCCCGCTGCTGTTCTCGGCCAGTTTCAGCTGCATCTGCAAAGCGGTGAGGTTCTGGCCCACTTCGTCATGCATTTCGCTGGTGATCCAGCGCCGCAGGTTGTCGGCTTGGGTCTGATTGCGACGGGCGGTTTCGCGCAGACGATGGGTCAGCCGGCTCATCTCGACGTCTCTCCGGATCAACTCGTCCCGTGCCGCGCCCAACAGCAGGCCCATTGATCCAGTGATGGCGATGAACGATTGCAGCAGCAGGGGGTGCACTGGGTTCGTACCCAGATGATCTTGCACGCCAATGACCAGACTGACCGTGAGCGTGGCCAAGGACGCGCCGCGCCAGCCTTCCTTCATTGCCGCAACCATAATCGCCACAAGCAGCAGCAGGCGCAAAATTTCGCCGGCCTGAGCCCGTGCGAAATAGTCGGAAAGCAGCAAGTAGGCCAAGGCGACGGGAAGCAGGTATTTTGCCGTGAAGGTCAGGATGTCTCGATTGCGTGTCTGCGCAGATCGAGTACGCCACCACATGGCCAAGGGAACGAGCAACATCACGCCGATATAGGCGCCGATGAAGTGGCTCAGTGCGAATGGAATGAGCGCCGCGGCATCGTTCAACGTGGCAAGGTGGGTTGTGCTGAGGATTTGACCCGTGCGCTGGTCGATGTCGATGACTTTCCCGTCCGCCAACACGTAAACCAGGTCCTTTGCCGCGAACAGGGTCGCCACCAGCAGTGCAGCCAGGTGCAGACGAACGATGCTGTTCATGCCTGCGCGTCGGCCTGAATCGCCGCTGCCCCGGTGCAACAGGATCGCGCCGAGCATGGCCAGTAGTGGCGGGGCCAGCATGCCGAGGATGTAGTGCAGCAAGGAAGGCCACGGCGGCTGCTCGGTAAAGCGTTGGTACAGCATGTCGAGCATGGTTGCCTGAAGGGTGGCGGCAACGACCCAGGCCGGCCACCATCGGTACGGCAGAAGCCAGGCCGCAGCAAACAGGACCCCGACAGGGAGTGCCCAATACCAGAAGCCCAGATACCAAGCCACGCTGTATGCCAGCAGCGCGATGCCAATGTGCACCCATGCGGAGCGCGTGGACAGATGGGGCGCGTCTGTCGAGGTTGGACCGTATGGGCGCGTCATGGCTTCGCGATCATAGCGGCGGGCGTGAGCCGCCCGGCATGCACCAGAAAAATTCCGAGTGGCTGCGAGCGACAAACCGCTATTCTGCTCTGATGCGCCGACTCATCATCGCCGACGACCATGCCATCGTCCGCCATGGATTGCGGGCGCTGCTGGAGCAGGCCGGCGGCTACGCAGTACTCGCCGAGTGTGCGGACGTGCAGGCCACGCGCGATGCCGTGCATGCCATGCGACCGGACTTGCTTGTGCTTGATATTGCAATGCCTGGGGGCAATGGATTGCAGTTGGCTGCCGAGTTGCGCGACAGCCATCCCATGTTGCGCATCCTGTTGTATTCGCAGTACGCAAGCCCGATCTATGTGGCCGAGGCGCAGCGGCTGGGGCTGGCTGGTTTCGTCAGCAAGGAATCGGTGGCTGACGAAATGCACGAAGCCTTGTCCGTCATCGGTTCCGGAGGCTTCTACCTGAGTGAGGACCTGCGCGGTCAATCGGGTGTGCCCGGTTTCGGAGCGTTGACAGACAAGGAGCGGGAGGTATTCCTGCTGCTGGCGCAAGGACATTTTCCGAAGCAGGCGGCAATCGACTTGGGCGTTAGCGAAAAAACGGTCTATACCCACCGCGATCACATTCGCAAGAAACTAGGTCTGGTAAACGATCAGCAATTCCGACAATTGGCGCGGCGCGTTGGTTTGTTGCGCTAGAGTTTCGGTTGGTGGGACATCGAAGCACCCACTGGCCCGTCCGGATCACGTCCAGGCGCTGCTTTAGCAATGAAACGCGGCATGCTCTATGGGCACTTGCTTAGAATCTCCCCATGCCCAGTCCCTTCCCCCTGTTCGACACCGCCGCGTTGCGCGCTCTGGAGGCGCATGGCATCACGGAGGCGGGGGGTGATGCGTTCGCGCTGATGGCGCGGGCGGGGTTGGCGGGGTGGCGCGCGGTGCTCAAGCGCTGGGCGCGAGCGCTGCGGATCGTGGTGGTGTGCGGGCCGGGCAATAACGGCGGCGATGGCTATGTGTTGGCGCGGCAGGCGTGCGAGGCTGGGCGCGAGGTGCGGGTGCTGCACCTGTCCGCGCATGCGCCGGTCAGCGATCTGGCGCAGCGTGCGTGTTCGGAATATGTCGCTGTTGGCGGTGTCGTCGAAGAATCGGACGGTGCGATTCCCGAGTGCGATCTGATCGTCGATGCGCTGTTCGGCATCGGGCTGTCGCGCGCGCCGGACGTGGCGACTGCGGCGCTGATCGAGGCCGTCAACGCGCATCCCGCGCCGGTGCTGGCGCTGGACGTGCCCAGCGGCGTCGATGCCGACGCCGGCGGCGCGCCCGGCGCGGCGGTCGTGGCCGACGGCACCCTGCAGTTCATCGGCCGTCATCGCGGCCTGCGCACCGGTGTGGCGCTCGATCATTGCGGCCGGCTGGAGCTGGCGACGCTGGCGCTGTCCGACGCGGCGTTTGACGGCGTTGCGGCATCGGCTCGGGCGTATCGCGCCGATGCCCTGTCGAGCGTCCTGCCGCTGCGCCCGCGCGATGCCCATAAAGGGCGCAACGGGCATGTGCTGTGCATTGGCGGCGACGTCGGCAGCGGTGGGGCGATCATGCTGGCCGCGCAGGCGGCGCTACGCGCCGGGGCGGGTCTGGTCAGCGTAGCAACGCGCGGCGAACACATTGCGCCGCTGCTGGCGCGGGCGCCGGAGGCGATGACACATGCGGTCGCAGACGCGGCGGCGCTTGCGCCGTTGCTGGAACGCGCGAGCGTGGTCGCCATCGGTCCGGGGCTGGGGCAGGGCGACTGGGGGCACGCGCTGCTGGCCGCCGCGCTTGCCAGCGGCAAGCCCTGCGTTCTGGATGCCGATGCGCTGAATCTGCTGGCCGCAGCCGGCACGACGCTGCGCGCGGACGCCATCGTCACGCCGCATCCGGGCGAGGCGGCGCGACTTCTTGATAGTTCGATTGAGCAAGTGCAGCGTGATCGTTTCGCATCGGCGGCAGCGCTGCAGGCGCGTCTGGGCGGCGTGGTGGTGCTCAAGGGTGCCGGAACCATCGTGCAGGCATCGGGCGCGGCACCGGCGGTGATCGCGGCGGGCAATCCGGGCATGGCCGTCGGCGGCATGGGCGATTTGCTGGCCGGCGTGATCGCGGCGCTGCGCGCGCAGGGTTTTGCCCCCGCCGATGCGGCCGTTGCCGGCGCGCTGCTGCACGCTGCGGCGGGCGACGCGGCGGCGCGCGAGGACGGCGAGCGCGGGCTGCTGCCGTCCGATCTGCTTCCCTGGCTGCGTCGTCTGGCCAATCCAGTGCGACGATAGCGGGATGAACGAAGTTTTCCTGAGGGATGCGGCCGCGACCGAGGCGCTGGGCGCACAGCTGGCGCAGGCGCTGCCCGCGCGCGCTGTGGTGTATCTGCACGGCGATCTGGGTGCCGGGAAATCGACCCTGGCGCGCGCCCTGTTGCGTTCTCTCGGAGTGACTGGCGCGATTCGCAGCCCGACCTACACCTTGGTCGAACCCTATGCGCTCGCGTCGGGAGGACAGGCCCTGCATCTGGATCTGTACCGGATCGGCGATCCCGGCGAACTGGAATTCCTAGGGCTGGATCCGGCCGAGGCGCGGCTATGGCTGGTGGAATGGCCGGAGCGCGGACGGGGCGCGCTGCCCGGCGCCGATCTTGACGTGGCGTTGGCGGTGGAGGGTGCGGGGCGCCGCTGCGTATTGACGGCGCTGACCGCCGTGGGGGCGCAATGGTTGGCCGACGCTGAAAGCAAGAGCGAGTGAACTTGCCCGGCATTATTGCCGGGTAATCGAGGAAGGTTTCGCAGGTCACGGAATATTAAGGAAAAATACTTGCAACCTTCTGACGGCGGTGGTTTACTTCCGGCCATGCGCATCTTGGGGATCTGCCGCTGGCGTATCGCGTGGGCCACCGCGCTGGGGCTCGCGCTTGCGTGTGTGACGGCAAATGCCTCTGAAATCAAGCAGTTGCGAATTGAATCGGGTGCGACCGGCACGCGTGCGGAACTGCGCCTCGACAAGGCTGGTCCGTACCGGCTGATCCCGTTGTCCAACCCGGCGCGGCTGGCCGTGGACTTCCCCGATGGGCGTCTGGCGCGCGGATTGGCGCTGCCGGGCGCGGCCGGTGTCGTCACCGGCGTGCGCACCGGACAGCCGACGCCCGGTACGGTGCGGATCGTGTTCGACTTGTCGAATCCGGTCGCGGCGATGCCTTCGATGCTTGATACCGCCGCCTCCGGCACCGTGCTGGTGCTGGAGTGGCCTGGCGACGGGGCGTCGTCGTCCGCAACCGCGGCCAATGCGCCTCAGCGTCCGGGCGTCGCCGCTGCGGCCAATGCGCCGCTGCCTCAGCGTCCGGATTTGGCCACCACAAGCGAGGCGCTGCCGCCGCAACGTCCTGCCGATGCGTCCGTCGCGTCGGCGTCCGCGCCGAGACCGCTTCCTGCAGCGTCGCCTGCAGTGATCCCGCCGCCCGTTGCCGCGCCGCCGGTCGCCACGACTGTCCCGGCCGCGCCGTCGCCTCCCGTCGTGGAGGCCGATGTCGCCAATCAACCCGCGCTGCCGCCGTTGCGCTTGCAGCCCGGCATGCGCCCGCTGGTGGTTGCCATCGACGCCGGACACGGTGGCCAGGATCCCGGCGCGCACGGCCTGAACGGCACCCGCGAGAAGGACGTCACATTGGCGATCGCGCGCGAGCTGGCGCGTCAGGTCAACGCCACCCCGGGGCTGCGCGCCTACCTCACGCGCGACAGCGACGTTTTCATTCCGCTGAATTATCGCGCCCGCCGCGCATCGGAAAATCGCGCCGACATCTTCATTTCGATCCACGCCGACGCCGCCGAGAATCGCGGCGCGCGCGGATCGTCGGTCTATATCCTCTCGACCCGCGGCGCGTCTTCGCAGCGTGCGCGCTGGCTGGCCGACAGCGAGAATGCGGCCGACATCATCGGCGGTTCGCGCGTGCGCACGGCGGGCGATACCCTGACCTCGGTGCTGCTCGATCTGACCCAGAGCGGCAACATGAAGGCCTCCGAGGATGCCGCTGGCCACGTTCTCGACGGACTCAAGCGCGTGGGCAACAACCACAAGTCCAATATCGAACGCGCCAATTTCGCCGTGCTGCGCACCTCCGACAAGATGCCGGCGATGCTGGTGGAAACCGCCTTCATTTCCAATCCCGACGAAGAGCGGCAACTGGCCGATCCCGCGTTCCAGCGGACGCTGGCCCGGGCCATCCTCGGCGGCATCGACGCCTATTTCACCCGCCAGCCGCCGCCGGGCACGCTGTACGCAGCGCGCGCGCAGGCGGCGCAGTCGGCCCGCGTCGATACTTCGACACGCGGTGGCGGAAGCCCTTGATCCGGACGCGATCGGGATGCCGCAGTCGGTTCCGATCGATTCGCCCTGGCGCACGCTGATTGGATCGGCGCTGCCTTAGAATCGCCGGGTGAGCATCCGCGCGCTTCCTGAAACCCTGATCAACCAGATTGCCGCCGGCGAGGTCGTCGAACGGCCCGCTTCGGTGGTCAAGGAACTGGTGGAGAACGCGCTGGACGCCGGCGCGAAGCGCATCGACATCGATCTGGAGGAAGGCGGCGTGCGCCTGATCCGGATCCGTGACGATGGCGGCGGCATTGCCGCCGAGGAACTGCCGCTGGCGGTCAGTCGCCACGCCACCAGCAAGATCGCCTCCATCGACGATCTCGAAGCGGTGGCGACGCTGGGTTTTCGCGGCGAGGCGCTGCCCTCGGTGGCTTCGGTCAGCCGTTTCAGGCTGGCGTCGCGAGCGCGCGACGGAGCGCATGGCGCCGAGCTGCGCGTCGACGGCGGCAAGCCTGGCGAGGTGACGCCGCACGCGCATCCACAGGGCACCACGGTGGAAGTGCGCGACCTGTTCTACAACGTGCCCGCGCGCCGCAAGTTCCTGCGCGCCGAGCGCACCGAGCTGTCGCACATCGAGGAATGGCTGCGCACGCTGGCGCTGGCGCGGCCCGACGTGGAAATCCGGGTCAGCCACAACGGCAAGCCGTCGCGGCGCTGGAAGGGTGAATCCGACCTGCTTTCCGAAGTGCGGCTGCACGAAGCGCTGGGCGAGGAGTTCGCCCGCAATGCCCTGCACGTGGACCATGCCGATGCCGGCATGCGCCTGCACGGCTGGATCGCGCAGCCGTCCTACAACCGCGCCAGCGCCGACCAGCAATATCTGTACGTGAACGGACGCAGCGTGCGCGACCGCAACGTCGCCCACGCGGTGCGGCAGGCCTACAGCGACGTGCTGTTCCACGGGCGCCATCCGGCCTGGGTGCTGTTCCTCGAACTCGACCCGCGCGGGGTCGATGTCAACGTGCATCCGGCCAAACACGAGGTGCGTTTTCGCGAATCGCGCCTCGTCCACGATTTCGTCTATCGAACACTGAACGCCGCGCTGGCGGAAACCCGCGCCGGCAGCATCGCCACACCCGCGCCGCCGGTGGCTGGCGGCACGCAGACGGCGCGCTGGTCGATCTCGTCGCCGCAACAGCAGACGATCGGCCTGCGCCTGACCGATGCGCCCGCGACCTATGCCGCGCTGTACGCGCCGCCGGGCGAAGTCGCGGCGCCGGCGGTCATGCCCGAGGCGTCGGAAGGACTGCCGCCGCTGGGCTTCGCCATTGCCCAGCTGCACGGGATCTACATCCTTGCCGAAAACGCGGATGGCCTGATCGTGGTGGACATGCACGCGGCCCATGAGCGCATCGGCTATGAAAAACTGAAGGCCGCCTTCGATGGGGAAGGCATACGCGCCCAGCCGCTGCTGGTTCCGCACGCGATCGCGGTCTCCGAGCGCGAGGCCGAGGTCGCCGAACGCGAGGCGCCGGCGCTGGCGCAGCTGGGTTTCGAGGTGCAGCGCAGCGGCCCGCAGTCGCTGCTGCTGCGCAGCGTGCCGACGCTGCTTTCCGATGGTGACGTGGACGCACTGCTGCGCGAGGTGCTCACCGACCTGCGCGAGCACGGCAGCGCGCGCCGGATCGCCGAGGCGCGCGACGAGCTGCTGGCGACGATGGCCTGCCACGGCGCGGTGCGCGCCCATCGGAGGCTGTCGATTCCAGAAATGAACGCGCTGCTGCGGCAGATGGAAGCGACCGAGCGTTCCGGTCAGTGCAATCATGGGCGTCCCACGTGGACGCGTTTCTCGCTTGCGGAGATCGACAAATGGTTCCTGCGCGGACGCTGAATTGCCTGGTCGGGCTGCTCGCCTGCGAGCTGCTGTTGGCGGCCTGCGGAAAGCCTGCGCCGAGTGCGGAAGAGCAGGCGGCGCAGGCGCGCGCGGAAGCCGCATTCAAGGCATCGCAGCAGGCCTGGCGCGTGCGGCGCCTGGCCGAATTGACCAAGCCCGACGGCTGGACCAGCCTGATCGGCTTGCACTGGCTCGATCCGGGCGTGCACCGGGTCGGCAGCGGGCCGGACAACGGCATTCGCCTGATGATGGGGCCCGCGCATCTGGGACTGTTCACCGTCAGGGACGGCAAGGTCGGCTTCCGAGCCGATACCGAGATCTCCCTGGATGGCGAGCCGAGCAAGGGCGGCGCGCTGCTCAGCGATGCCAATCCCGACGGCGCGAGCGTCATCGTCTTCGACGACGGCAAGGGCCTGGCGACGCTGATCGAACGGGGCGGCCGGCTGGCGCTGCGGGTCAGGCATGCCGACGCCGACAGCCGCGTGCGTTTCACCGGACTGACCTACTGGCCGGGCGGCCGCGACTGGCAGGTGCCGGCGCGCTTCATCAAGCATCCGGCGGGCACCACGCTGGAAATCGGCAACATCATCGGCACGACCGACCGGATCGCCAATCCGGGCGCGCTCGAATTCAGCCGCGACGGCAAGCCCTATCGGATCGAGGCGCTGGACGAAGGCGAGGGGACGCTGCTGCTCGTCTTTGCCGATCGCACCAGCGGTCACGGCAGCTACGGCGCCGGCCGCTTCATCGATGCGCCGATGCCGGATGCGCAGGGCAAGGTCGTGATCGATTTCAATCGCGCCTACAACCCGCCTTGCGCTTTCACCCTGTTCGCCACCTGCCCGCTGCCGCCGCTGGAAAACCGGCTGGATCTGCGCGTCGAGGCCGGCGAGAAGGCCTACGTCAAGCCAACGCCGCTGCAGGAAGCCGTGGAATGAAGCTGTCTTTGCTCCCGCTGTTGCTGTGCGCGCTGCTGGTTTCGGCGGAATCGTCCTTGGCGCAGGAGTCCAGGCGCGCCGTGGTGCCGGTGAAGCCGGCAGCCACGCAGCATCCTCTGCTCTGGAAGGTCTCGGACGCCGACAATTCCATGTATCTGCTCGGCTCCTTCCACATGCTCAAGCCGGGCGATCTGCCGCTGCCGGCGGAAGTCGATCGTGCGTTCGAGGATTCCACCTCGTTGCTGTTCGAAGTCGATCCCGCGGTTCTGGAGGCGCCGGAAACGGTGGCCGAGGCGCAACGCTACATGGGTTTTGACGACGGCAAGACGACGCTCAGTTCGGTGATTCCGAAGGAAACCGCCGAGCGTCTCGGCACCCTGTTGTCGGCCGGCGGCAATTCGCTGCAGGCGGTGGAGCAGTACGAGCCGTGGGCGGTCAGCACGATGCTCTCGCTTGGCTTGATGCAGGCGCTGGGTTTTCGCCAGGATCTGGGCGTGGATCGCTGGATGGCCGAACGCGCCGCGAAGGCCGGGAAGCCCGCGGGCGGGCTGGAAACCGCGGCGGACGGGTTTGCGGCGCTGGACGCGGTTCCGTATCCGGAGCAGGTGCGCGATCTGGACGATTTCCTGGAAGACCCGCAGCGGTCTGTCAACCGCATGCGGGTGATGCACGACGACTGGCGCGCTGGCGATGTCGCCGGATTGACGCAGCTGATGCAATCCGAGATGGTGGACAAGTCGCCGGACACCTATCGGCTCGTGGTCGTTCAGCGCAATCGCAACTGGCTGCCCCAGGTCGAGCGGCGCCTGACCGGGGAGCACAAGGACAACACGCTGGTGGTGGTCGGGGCCATGCATCTCCTCGGCCCGGACGGGTTGGTCGAACAGTTGCGCGCGAAGGGCTACAAGGTCGAGCGCGTCTGCGATGGCTGCGCTGCGGATTGATCCCGTCAAGTCGATCCGTTTGCGCCGCGCTGCTGGTCTGAAACCATCAAGATGCAGTCCACCGGGCAGGCGGGCACGCACAGTTCGCAGCCGGTGCACAGGTCGTCGATGACCGTGTGCATGTGTTTCGGGCCGCCGACGATGGCGTCCACCGGGCAGGCCTGGATGCATTTGGTGCAGCCGATGCATTCGTCTTCGATGATGAAGGCCACTTCGCCCGGTTTGTGTTGGCCGCGGCTGCGGTCATAGGGCTTGGCCGGTACGCCCAGGGCCTTGGCCAGCGCCCGCGCGCCGGCGTCGCCGCCGGGTGGGCAGCGGTCGATATCGGCTTCGCCGCGCGCCATCGCCTCGGCATAGGGCCGGCAGCCGTCGAAGCCGCACTGACCGCACTGGGTTTGCGGCAGCAGGCGGTCGAGGCGTTCGACCAGGTCGGGATCTGGTGTATCTGTCATCGTGCAAGGAAATCACGGAGGCCGGATAGGCCACGCATTTCCCGCGAAATCAAGGAGGAGATGCCGGCTGACCGGCATCGGGAGACATTCGCGGGAAATGCGTGGCCTGTCCGGCTGTCGGGAGAGTAATAGTCCCACATCGCCCATTCGATGCCGATCGGGGGGCTTCGAAGGATGTTTTGTGCTTGCGTCTGCGCGGGCCGGCTGTGGGGTGTTTGAACAAAGCGGTGACGGTCGTGGGATTTTGAGGGGTGTTGCGGGTGCGTGTGCCGCTGTTCGGATTGTGTCGCGCGCCGCCTTGCCGCAGGCGCTGACGCGAATGTCCCCCGCCACCGGCCGTTGGCCGGCGGCTCCTCCTTGATTTCGCGTCATCGCCTGCGGCAAGACGGCTGTGGAGTTTCCGAAGCAAGCAGTAGGGCGGTGGGGTTTGGTGTCGGAGCTTTGCCCGATTGGTCGGGTCACCGCACCGGCATGCCCGGCTGCGCGCCGGCGTCGACGTCGAGCAGGGACAGCGCGCCGCCGTCGAAGCCGGCGGACAGGATCATGCCTTCGCTGAGGCCGAAGCGCATCTTGCGCGGAGCGAGGTTGGCGATGAACACCACGTTGCGGCCGACGAGTTTGTCGGGCTCGGCGTAGCTGGCGCGGATGCCGGAGAAGATCTGGCGCTGGCCGAGGTCGCCGGCGTCCAGCAGGAAGCGCAGCAGCTTGTCGCTGCCGTCGACGAAGCCGCATTCGAGGACCTTGCCGATGCGCAGGTCGAGCTTGGCGAAATCGTCGATGCCGATGACGCCATCGTTGTTGGCTGGCTTGTCGGGCGCCGGGTTTTCTTTTGCCTTCGCGGCAGGGGCCGGGGCGGTCGGTGTTGCGCCCAGGGTGTCCTTCGAGGCCTCCACCATCGCGTCGATCTGTTTGGGGTCGATGCGTGTGAACAGCGGGGTGTAGGCGTTGATCGCGTGGTCGAGCAGAGGCGTGCCGAGGTCCGACCACGCCGTGACCGGTGCGGCGAGGAATTCGGCGGCCTGTGCGCTGGTGCGCGGCAGGATCGGGGCGAGCGCCGCCGCGAGGAGGCGGAACAGGTTCAGGCCCTGGGTGCAGACCGCCTGCAACTGCGCGTCGGCGCCGTCCTGTTTGGCGATGACCCAGGGCTTGTGGTCGTCGATGTACTTGTTGGCCTCGTCGGTCAGCGCCATGGTCTGGCGGATGGCGCTGGCCGGATCGTTGGCCTCGTAGGCGGCGCGGATGCCGTCCAGCGCCGCCACGAAGTGGGCGTACTGGTCGGGATCGGGCAGCGCGGCGGCCAGTCGGCCGGCGAAGCGCTTGCCGATGAAGCCGGCGCAGCGGCTGGCGAGGTTCACGAACTTGCCGACCAGATCGCTGTTCACCCGCGCCACGAAGTCGGACAGGTTGAGGTCGAGGTCGTCCACGCCACCGGAGGACTTGGCGGCGAAGTAGTAGCGCAGCGCCTCGGGATCCAGGCCGGCGTCGAGGTAGGTGCGGGCCATGATGAAGGTGCCGCGCGACTTGCTCATCTTCGCGCCGTCCACGGTCAGGTAGCCGTTGACGTGCAGGCGCGTGGGCGCGCGCAGGCCGGCGCCGTGCAGCACGGCGGGCCAGAACAGGCCGTGGAAGTTGACGATGTCCTTGCCGATGAAGTGGTGCAGCTCGGCCTGCGAGTCGGAGCGCAGGAAGCTGTCGTAGTCCACGCCGCTTTCGTTGCAATGGTTGCGAAAGCTGGACAGGTAGCCGATCGGCGCATCCAGCCAGACATAGAAGTACTTCCCGGGCGCGCCGGGGATCTCGAAGCCGAAGTAGGGCGCATCGCGCGAGATGTCCCACGCCCGCAGGCCGCCCTCGGCGTCCAGCCATTCCATCAGCTTGGCCTTCACCCCCGGCAGCGCGGTGTCCTGCGCCAGCCACTGGCGCAGGAAGGCTTCGAAGCGTCCGACTTCGAAGAAGAAGTGTTCGGAGTCGCGGATCTCGGGCGTGGCGCCGGAGACCGCCGACGTCGGGTCGATCAGGTCGGTGGGGCTGTATGCGGCGCCGCAGACTTCGCAGTTGTCGCCGTACTGGTCGGGCGACTTGCAGTTGGGGCAGGTGCCCTTGACGTATCGGTCGGGCAGGAACATGCCCTTGGCCGGGTCGTAGAACTGCGCCACGCTGCGGCGGGCAATGTGGCCACCCGCTTCCAATCTGGCGTAGATCTGCTCGGTGATCTCGCGGTTGCGGGCCGAGTGGGTGGAGTCGTAGTGATCGAAGGCCACGCCGAAGGCGGCGAAGTCGCGTTCGTGACTGTCCTGGATCTTCGCGATGAACGCCTCCGGCGTCACCCCGGCCTTTTCCGCCGCCAGCATGATCGGCGTGCCGTGGGTGTCGTCGGCGCAGACGTAGTGCACGGTGTCGCCGCGCATGCGCCGCGCACGCACCCAGATGTCGGCCTGGATGTAGCCGACCAGATGGCCCAGGTGCAGCGGGCCGTTGGCGTAGGGGAGAGCGTTGGTGACGAGGGCGGAGCGGGACATGGCGTGTTTGTGCAAGCGAAAGCGCGGATTGTCGCACGCACAGGGTCCGCGGTCAGTGCGCGCGCCGTTCACGGCCTCCCGGCCGGCGCCTCACTCCCGGATCCAGATTTGCTGCCGGCACAGGAAATAGATGCAGCCGGACATGGCCAGTCGCTGTCCGCCGCCCTGCAATTCCAGTTTGGCCTTGTAGTCCTTGCCGTTTTCCGGATCGAGCACGCGCCCGTGCGTCCAGCGCAACTGGCCGTCCGGCTTCAATCCCCAGAGGATGACCATGCCGCGGATGGGCCTGTTCCGGTTGGGGCCTTCGCATTCGGTGCACAGCGGATCCGGGCCGTCCTTCAGGTCGAGGATTTCAACCACCCGACCCGCCAGCGTGCCGTCGTTGGCCTGATAGATCTCGACCAGCGACTTGGGCTTGCCGGTGGCGTCGTCGATGGTTTTCCAGCGGCCGACGGGCGAGTTCTGCGCCTGTGCGAGGGTCGCCGCGGACAACAAGGTTGCGGCGAACAGGAACGACATCGCTCGTCCTGGAATCCATCCTGAAATCAGCTGCACCGAAGACCTCCGCTTGGATTCACATGCCGATGCCAAGGCATGTTAACCGGGCTTGGTTGCCGAAGGTAGCTGGCGGAAGGCATGAGCGGCCGTCAGGCCGCCCATGCCGTGGATGTCGCTCAGTCGACGCGAACCCAGGTCGCCGTCTTGCAGATGAAGGCCACGCAGCCCTTGACTTCGAGCTTGCGGCCGCCGTCGACCAGTCGAACCGACTTGGCCTTGAAATTGCGGTCGTCCGAAGGCTTGTAGCCGTTGCCGTTGCCCCAGGTGCCGTTGCCGGTGGGGGTGAGGTTCCACAGCGTGACAATGCCGACGAAGGGCTTGTTCTTGTATTTGCCGCTGCAGCCGGTGCAGGTGGCCGGCAGACCGAGGTTCTCGGTGATTCGCGCGGCCAGGGTGCCGTTCTGTGTCTCGTAGATTTCCGTGACCGTCATCGGCTTGCCGGTCTCGTCGTCCAGCGTCCGCCAATGGCCGATCGGCGAGGAAAGATTCTGTGCGCTTGCGCCGAACGCAAACGAGGTGAGCACCGCTGCCAAGATCATGTTGCGCATCTGCCTTCTCCCTCCACGGATGATGCGGGACGCGGCGCGCCCCTGCCTTCGCTTTATACCCCATTCGGCGAGGTATGGAAGCGGTCGGCGGGCGCCGTTCAGCCTCTGGTGTACTTGGCCGCAGCTTGATCCAGATCGTCGGCCTCCATTGCGACAGGCGCTAGACTGGCAAGCTCCGACCGGGTTTTCATTGTCTTCATGTCGCGTCTGCCTTCCCACGCCGTCCAGGGCGAGCTCAAACCGCTGCCCAATGCCCACAACGTCATCGCGATCGGCTCCGGCAAGGGCGGGGTCGGCAAATCGACGATCGCGGTGAATCTGGCGCTGGCGCTGGCGGCCGAAGGCCTGAAGATCGGTGTGCTGGACGCCGACATCTACGGCCCGAGCGTTCCGACCATGCTCGGCCTGTCCGGCAAGCCCGACAGTCCGGACGGCAAGACCATCGAGCCGATGCGGGCCTACGGCATCGAGGCGATGTCGATCGGCTTCCTGGTCGGCGACGACACGCCGATGATCTGGCGCGGGCCGATGGTGACCCAGGCGCTGACCCAGCTGCTGCGCGATACCCGCTGGGGCGACCTCGACATCCTCGTGGTCGATCTGCCGCCGGGCACCGGCGACATCCAGCTGACCATGGCCCAGCGCATCCCGGTGGCCGGCGCGGTGGTGGTGACGACGCCGCAGGAAGTGGCGACGATGGACGCGCGCAAGGCGCTGAAGATGTTCGAGAAGGTCGAGATCCCGGTGCTCGGGCTGGTCGAGAACATGGCCGCGCACGTCTGCTCCCATTGCGGCCACGTCGAGCACATCTTCGGCAAGGGCGGCGCCGAGTGGATGTCCGGCCAGTACGGCGTGCCGGTGCTGGGTTCCCTGCCGCTGGAAGTCGCGATCCGCGAACACGGCGACGCCGGTACCCCGATTGTCGTCGCCGAGCCGCAGTCGGCTGCGGCCAAGGCTTACCGTGCGGCCGCGAAGGCGTTGCTGGAGCGGCTGAAGGCGCGTCCCAGGGTCCGCACCGGGATCATGGCCTCGCTGATGAAGTGAGCGGGCGTTCGAACGGCATCGACCGCGATTCCGGCTGCGCCCGCCCGCTACAATTGCGCTCCAAACGCCACTGGAACGACGCATGAGCATCAAGAGCGACCGCTGGATCCGCCGCATGGCCGAGCAGCACGGCATGATCGAGCCGTACGAGGCGGGTCAGGTCAAGCAGGCCGATGGCCAGCGGATCGTCAGCTACGGCACCTCCAGCTACGGCTACGACGTGCGCTGCGCGCGCGAGTTCAAGGTGTTCACCAACATCAACGCCACCATCGTCGACCCCAAGCACTTCGATCCCAAGAGCTTCGTCGACGTGGTCGGCGACGAGTGCATCATCCCACCCAATTCGTTCGCGCTGGCGCGTACCGTCGAATACTTCCGCATCCCGCGCGACACGCTGGTGGTGTGCCTGGGCAAGAGCACCTACGCGCGCTGCGGGATCATCGTGAATGTGACGCCGCTGGAGCCGGAGTGGGAAGGTCACGTCACCCTGGAGTTTTCCAACACCACGCCGCTGCCCGCACGCATCTACGCCGGCGAGGGCGTCGCGCAGATGTTGTTCTTCCAGTCCGATGCCGACGACGTGTGCGAGACCTCGTACAAGGATCGCGGCGGCAAGTACCAAGGTCAGACCGGGGTGACGCTGCCGCGCACCTGAGCGCGATTCCCGTCGAGCCATGCCGCCGCGCCGCGTCCGGCGCGCAGGCCGCTGGCGAAACAGGCGGTCAGCAGGTAGCCGCCGGTGGGCGCCTCCCAGTCCAGCATTTCGCCGGCGCAGAACACGCCCGGTATCGCGTGCAGCATGAGCATCGAATCCAGGGCCTCCAGCCGCACCCCGCCTGCGCAGGAGATGGCTTCCGCCATCGGCCTTGCGCTGCGCAACGGCAGCGGCAGGCGCTTGATCGCGGCGGCCAGTCGCGGCATGTCCTGCAGAATGGGCTTGTCCAGAAGTTCGAACAGCAGTGCCGCCTTGGCGCCCTCGATGCCGGCATGCCGGCGCAAATGCTCGGCAAGGCTGCGGCCGTTGCGCGGCCTGGAAAGATCGCGCACGAGCCGCTCGACATCGCGGCCCGGGGCGAGGTCCAGCTGCGGCGTCGTCGCACCGTCGCGTGACAGTGCATCACGCAGGTCGGCGCTGATGGCGTAAATCAGGCTGCCTTCGAGTCCCGTGGCCGTCAGCACGCATTCGCCCTGCAAGGCGTGTTCCACGCCGACGGCGTCGCGCCAATGCGCGACGACCGGCTTCAGCGGCGCGCCGGCGTGCTTGCTCGTCAGGTGTGGACTCCAGCCGATATCGAAACCGCAGTTGGCCGGAGCCAGCGGCGCGAGGTCGACACCGCGTGCCGCCAGCGTCTGCGCCCAGGCGCCATCGGAGCCGAGTTGCGGCCAACTGCCGCCCCCCAGCGCCAGCACCACCGCGTCGGCATCGAAGTGGAGTGCGCCGGCGGGAGTGTCGAAGTGCAACCGCCCATCCGCAGTCCAGCCCAGCCAGCGATGCAGCACGTGCATCTGCACGCCGGAATCCTTCAGCCGGCGCACCCAGCCGCGCAACAGCGGCGCGGCCTTGCGGTCGATCGGAAAGACGCGGCCTGAACTGCCGACATAGGTGTCGATGCCCAGACCGCGCGCCCATTCGCGCAGCGCATCGGCGTCGAAATCGTCCAGCCAGGTCCCGACGTCGCCGGCCCGTTGCCGATAGCGCGCATCGAAGCCGGGTCGAGGTTCGGAGTGGGTCAGGTTCAGTCCGCCCTTGCCGGCGATCAGGAACTTGCGTCCGACCGAACCCTTGGCCTCGAACACATGCACCTCGATTCCCTGGGCCCGCGCTGCTTCCGCAGCCATCAGGCCGGCGGGGCCGCCGCCGATCACGGCGAGTCTGGGCGGAGCGATGGAGGTTGGCATCGGCACATGATGCCGCGGATGCGTGCGCCAATGGCAAAGAGCAACGGCACTTTCGGCGTCAGCACCAGAGGCATCCGGCTATCGGCCTTGACACAATCATCCCAATGCTTGTGCCAATGCCCGGACGCGCTCGACCAGATCTTCCGGCGCGTACGGGCGGGCGTCCGCCGCGCCCCAGACCGGGCGCGGCCAGGCGATGTCGGTGCGAAAGCGCGCGATCACGTGGATGTGCAATTGCGGCACCAGATTGCCCAGCGCGGCGACGTTGAGTTTGTCGGGCCGGAACAGTTTCTTCAGTGCGCGCGAGGCGAGCGCGATCTCGGCACCCAGCATGGCGCGCTGGGAGGACGTGAGGTCGAGGATCTCGACCGCGTCGACGACCTTGGGCACCAGAACCAGCCAGGGATGGTTGGCGTCGTCCATCAGCCGCACTTCGCACAATGGCAGGTCGGCGACGGGAACCGTGTCGTCGGCGATGCGAAGATCCAGTTGCCAGATGTTCATGACAGGTGCTCCGTGAAGAAGTCGAGGCTCCGTCGCCAGGCCAGCGCGGCGGCCTCGGGCTGGTAGGGCGGATCCGGATCGCGGTTGAAGGCATGGTCGGCGTGTTCGTACACGAACACCTGCGCCTGCGGCTGTTTTTGCCGGTGCTGCGCGATCGCCTCTTCCGGGATGGCGGAGTCCAGCGCGCCGAAGTGGAACATCAGCGGGGCGCCGGCCTTCTCGTCCAGCCAGGGCAGGTTGCGGGTGGCGTAATAGCTGACGGCAGGAAGTCCGAGCTGGGTATTGGCCAGCAGCGCCACCGTGCCCCCCCAGCTGAAGCCGACGACGCCGACCGAGTGGCCAAAGCCTGCCAGAAAGTCGGTCGCGGCCTCGGTGACATCGACGCCGCAGTCCAGACCGAGCCGGTCGACGATGGCGCGGCCGCGGTTGGAACCGGCCCGATCCGTGGGCAGGACCAACCCGGGTTCGACCAGGTCGAAGTAGGCCGGGGCCAGGGCGATGAAACCCGCCTGCGCCAAACGCTCGCAGAGGTTCTGGTAGTGGGGCAGCAGGCCGTAGATTTCGTGCGCCACGACGATTGCGCCGCGCGGCTCGGCTTCCGGCTTGGCCAACCAGGCCCGCACGGTGCCGCAGGAGGTGAACAGTGTGTGCCAGTCGCCCATCGATGCCTCCCTCGGAATGCTTCGGCGCGCGATCCGGGCGCCCGCGACCACGCAACGTATAATCTCGCACCTTTTCGAGTCGCGTTGCCATGCCACTGTCGCAACCCAAAATCGCCAGCCCCAAGGTCGGTTTCGTCAGCCTCGGCTGCCCCAAGGCGCTGGTGGATTCAGAGCGCATCCTCACCCAGCTCAAGGTGGAAGGCTACGACTTGGTGCAGACCTACGACGATGCCGATGTGGTGGTGGTCAACACCTGCGGCTTCATCGACAGCGCCGTGGCCGAATCGTTGGACACCATTGGCGAGGCGATGGCCGAGAACGGCAAGGTCATCGTGACGGGCTGTCTTGGCAAGCGCGCCGACTTGATCCGCGAGGCACATCCGGGCGTTCTGTCCATCAGCGGCCCGCAGGACTACGCCAGCGTGCTGGACGCGGTGCACACCGCGTTGCCGCCCAAACACGACCCATTCCTCGATCTGCTGCCCGACTACGGCCTGAAACTGACGCCGAAGCACTACGCCTACCTGAAGATTTCCGAAGGCTGCAACCATCGTTGCACCTTCTGCATCATCCCCTCGCTGCGCGGCAATCTGGTCAGCCGGCCGGTGGATGAGGTGCTGCGCGAAGCCGAAAAACTGGTGCGCGGCGGCGTGAAGGAATTGCTGGTGGTCTCGCAGGACACCAGCGCTTATGGTTCGGACCTGAAATACGCGCCCAGGCTGTGGCGCACCGGCATGTACGAAACCCGCATGAAGGCGCTGTGCGAGGGGCTTTCGGAACTGTGCGTGTGGACGCGCCTGCACTACGTCTATCCGTATCCGCACGTGGACGACGTGATTCCGCTGATGGCGGACGGCAGGATCCTGCCGTATCTGGACATCCCCTTCCAGCACGCCAGCCCGCGCATCCTGAAATCGATGAAGCGTCCCGGCGCCGTGGAAAAAACGCTGGAGCGCATCCACAGCTGGCGCAGCCTCTGTCCCGAGCTGACCATCCGCAGCACCTTCATCGTCGGCTTCCCCGGCGAGACCGAGCAGGAGTTCGAGACGCTGCTGGACTTCCTCGACGAGGCCCAGCTCGACCGCGTCGGCGCGTTCGCCTATTCGCCTGTCACGGGCGCCCGGGCCAACGATCTGCCCGACCCGGTTCCGGAAGAGCTGAAGCAGGAGCGATTGGCGCGTTTCATGGAGCGACAGGCCGGGATTTCCGCCGCCAGGCTGGAGGCCAAGGTCGGCACGGTGCAGACCTGCCTGGTCGATGCCATTGACGGTGAACTGGCCATTGCCCGCTCCAGGGCCGACGCTCCGGAAATCGATGGCTTGGTGCAGATCCAGGACGGCCGCGAAGCCGGTCTGCGCCCCGGCGAGTTCGTGCAGGTGCGCATCATGGGCAGCGACGAGCACGACCTCTACGGCGAGGTCGAATACAACGCCTGACCGCGCATCCCTTGTGGGAGCGCCCCATGGGCGCGATTCCGGGATGGAGGGTCGCGGGCAGGACCCACTGCTACAAGGCGTCGTAGCGAATCTCGTTGACGACGAAACGCACCGGCCCGCCCGGCAACATTGCTTCGAATTCGTCGTCCACGCGTTTTTTCAGCATGGCGCGCGCCAGCGGAGCGTCGATGCTGATCCAGCCGAGCCCGGCGTCGGTCTCGTCCGGGCCGACGATGCGATAGCGGTGGCATTCGCCGCTGGAAAGGTTTTCCAGTTCGACCCGGGCGCCGAAGAACACCGCCCCGGGATCGCTGGGGACGGTTTCGACCACGCGCAGGACTTCCAGTCGTTTGCTCAGGTAGCGCACGCGGCGGTCGATTTCCCCGAGTTGCTTCTTGCGGTAGATGTACTCGGCATTCTCGGAACGGTCGCCCTCGGCCGCGGCCGCCGCCAGCGCCTTGACCACCTCGGGCCGGCGCACCCGCCACAGCTCGTCCATCTCGGCCTTCAGCCGCGCATGGCCCGCGGGCGTGATCAGCGCGGTGCTCTTTTCCGGCGGTGGCCGCCAGCGGCTCATGCGTCCGGTTCCACGGGTTGCAACCGCGCGATGGCTGCGTCGAGTTCGGCGATTCCCGCCTCGTTGCGGCAGGTGGCGCGGGTGGTTTGGAGCACCGAGAGCGCAGCGGTTGATTCGCCGAATCGATCCTGCAGCAACTGCGCGGCTTGCAGGGCCCAGCCTGTGGCGTCTGGATGGCGCGGGTCGGCGCGCAGGAGTGCCTGCATTGCATCGACGGCCAGACGGGATTGGCCAAGCTCCAGCGCGCGGCGCACCAATCCTTCGCCGAGTTCGGGATCGAGACGCGAAAAATGCGGATTGGCGTCCAGCGCCTCGCGCAGCGCCCCAAGCGCCAGTCGATCCTGTTTGCTTTGCGCCAACATTGCGATGTAGAGGCCGGCGTGTGCGTCGAGCGCTTCGCTGTCGCCGGCCTCGCGCAGCAGTTGCCGATAGCGTTCGTGCACGGCAGGCGCCAGCGGGCGTTCCCGCAGTTCGTCGCGCAGCAGCGCGATCGCCCCGGCGGGATCGCCGTGGGAGGCGTGGATGCTCACCTGATCCAGCAAGGCCCTGTCGCGGTCCTGCGGTGTGGGCAGCGCGTTGGCGTGTCTGGATGGCGTGTAGCCCAGCGCGTCGTGGTACTGGTACATTGCCAGTCCCAGCAGGTGGAAACTGGCGAACAGTCCCCAGAAAAACAGCGCGTCGATCCACAGTGACGCCAGGAAACCGGGCAGGTTGGACGCCAGCGACGCGCTGGCCAGCACCACGGCGATCTGGATCAGCAGCAGCGCTGCCGCGACGACGAAATAGGCTGCACCGATGCGATCGATCATGCGTACGGCGTTGGCCGGGTTCAACGCGGTGAACAGCCCGTCGCCGGTGGCCAGCAGTGCCGTCACCGCGGGCTGGATGAAGGTGAACAACGCCAGCGCCAGCACCCCGGCAGCGGGGATGCCTGCGAAAAACGCCAGCTTGACGCCGATCGAGAGTGCCAGAAGGACGCCCAGTAGCCGCCAGACCGCGCCGTTTTGCGCTTCGATGGACACCTCCGGCGGACGGTCATCGCCGTTGGCGGTGCGCAGCAGGATCTCGAAGGCGTATTTGTAGCCCGCGAAGTAGACGATGATGGAAAAGATCCACCCGGAACTGGGCAGCCAGCCCAGCATGCCCAGAACGGTCAGCAGGATCAGCGTGACCAGCGCCGCGCCGCGCAGCGGGTACAGGGCGATCGCGCCGGGGCGTCGCCAGAACGGCACCGGCTGCGAATGCATCGGGAGCGGTGCTTGCGGCATGGCGTGTTTCCGGTTCCGGCGTGGCGGCCCTCGGCGCCGGTGGGCGAAATGCGCGAATCAGCGTTCGCGGGTCAGCACTTCGGGCGCGACGTCGCGTGCCAGCGGAGTGCCGTCTTCGTCCAGCCGCTTCAAGGTGTTGCCAGACGAAACGCCCCAGACCAAGCTGCCTTCGTCTCGGCGCACCGGGTCGAGGCGAAGTCGGGTGCCGCCTTCTTCCGACACCCAGTGCCCGTTGCTGCCCGGATTGGGGGCCGGGCGTTCGATGGTGTAGTTGCCATCGGCGGAAAGCGTCAGCGTGGAATTGTCTCCATCGCAGCCCGCGCAGGGAATCGAGCCTTTGTATTTGCCGGCAAAAGTGGAAGGCGGCGGTTCCTTGGTCGGTGCGTCGTTTGGATCGATGCGCAGCTGCGGCGCTTGCGGCGCCTGGATTCCTCTCAGATCGTCGCCCGCTTCGCGAGCTTCCTGCAGCAGGGAATCCTGGTCGCTGGCCGGCTTGCTGCAGCCGGCGATGGCGAGAACCGCAAACGTGAGTAGGGTGGCTTGGGAAATCCGGCGGCTCATGGATGGCTCCTGATGGAAAACTGAAGTGGACGGGACTCTCGCTCAGCGCTTGCCGCCGAACATGCCGCCGAAAATGCCGCGCAGGATCTGGCGGCCGATCTGATTGCCGACCGTACGGGCAGTCTGCTTGCCCATGGTTTCGATCATGCCCTGGCGCCGCTTCGTGCCGAAGAGCGCGTCCTTGACCGCGGAGCCGAAGCCATGTTCGTTCGGGTCTTCCTTGTCGGCGGTCTTGGCTGCCGGTGCCTGCGCCTGCTCGGCCTTGGTCTCCGCCCGTTTGGCGAGCATTTCGGCCGCAGACTCGCGATCGACCGGGGTGTCGTATTTTCCGCCAACGGGTGAATTTGCGCGCACCTGCGCGCGCTCGGCCTCGGTGATCGCGCCCATCCGGCAGCGCGGCGGCGCGATCAGGGTGCGCTCGACCGGCATCGGCACGCCTTTGTCGAGCAGCATCGACGCCAGCGCTTCGCCAACCCCGAGTTGGCCGATGGTCTGGGCCACGTCCAGTGCCGGATTGGCGACGAAGGTTTCGGCCGCCGTCCTGACCGCCTTCTGATCGCGCGGCGTGAAGGCGCGCAGCGCGTGCTGGACGCGGTTGCCGAGCTGGCCCAGCACGTTGGCCGGCACGTCGTCGGGGAACTGCGAGCAAAAGTACACGCCCACGCCCTTGGAGCGGATCAGCCGCACCACCTGCTCGATGCGCTGCTGCAGCGCCGGCGGGGCGTCGTTGAACAGCAGATGCGCCTCGTCGAACACGAAGACCAGCTTGGGCTTTTCCAGATCGCCCACTTCCGGAAGGGTCTCGAACAGCTCCGACAGCAGCCACAGCAGGAAGCTGGAATACAGTCGCGGCTTGAGGATCAACTGGTCGGCGGCGAGGATGTTGACGACGCCGCGACCGTCGTAGGTGGTCCGCATCAACTCGGCGAGTTCCAGCGCCGGTTCGCCGAAGAACATCTCGGCGCCGTCCTGCGACAACCGCAGCAAGGCGCGCTGGATGGCGGCGATCGACTGCGTGCTTACCAGTCCGTAGGAGGTGCTGATGTCCTGCCGCTCGGTGGCGATCAGGTTCAGCAGCGCACGGAAATCGTCCAGGTCGAGCAGCAGCAGGCCGCGGTCGTCGGCCAACTTGAACAGGATGTCCAACACGCCGGATTGGGTGTCGTTCAGTTCGAGGATGCGGGCCAGCAGCGTCGGCCCCATCTCGCTGACCGTGGTGCGTACCGGATGCCCGGCCTTGCCCCACAGGTCCCAGAACACCACCGGCGCCGCTTCGTTCCGGTAATCGGTGACGCCGATCCGTTCGAGGCGCTGCTGGAGCTTCTCGCTGGTCGTCCCGGGCATCGCCAGTCCGGACACGTCGCCCTTGACGTCGGCCATGAACACCGGCACGCCGATCCGCGAGAATCCTTCGGCCAGCGTCATCAGGGTGACGGTCTTGCCGGTACCGGTCGCACCCGCGACCAGTCCGTGACGGTTGCCGTAGCCGGGAAGCAGCACGACGGGGCCGCTGGTGTCCGTGGTGATGGCCTTGCCGACGAGGATGGGGTCCATGTCCGGTGAATGTTCCGTGCGTGAAACCCCGGATTCTAATGCGATCCGCTGGCGGTCTGGGCGGCGTTCGGAATCAGGCTGAACGGTGAATGGGGAGCGCGCCGACGGCAGGTTGCCCGGACACGCGGCGGGCGGATACCCTGAGGGTTCCATCGAAACGATGCTGGATGATGACGCCACGCACCTTCTGCGCCGCCCTGTTCCTGTCGATCCCGCTGATTGCGACGATCGTTCCATCCACCGCAAATGCGATCTCGCGCCGCGACCAGGAGGCCATCAATCAATTGCGGCAGCGCATGGACGCGGCGGAAAAGCGCTACCGCGACGCGCAGGCGATGGAGGACGAGGACGCAGGCGCCAAGGCGGCGCAACAGGCGCTTGTCGACATGCAGGCCGTGGTGGCCGATTGCGCGAAACAGAGGGATTGTGCGGTCGCGCCGATGCTGGAAGCCTACGAACGTCTGCTCAAGTCCAGCGCGGCGGTCGATTCAGACGACGAATCCGATGGCGATCCGATCGACGCGACGGAGCTGGGGGGGACCGACGTTCCCGACGAGGCCAGCGCCAACGTGCTGCTGAGCGAGGAAGGCAAGCGCTTCGTCCAGATGGTGCAATTCAATCCTGCGGTGCAGGCCGGCATCCGGCGTTGGCTGACCGACATGCGTCCGGCGCTGATGGACAGCTACGAGAACTACCGCTACATGCAGCACCTGATGTCGCCTGCGTTCCGCCGGCGCGGTCTGCCCGAAGCGCTGTTGTTCGGGATCATGGCCAAGGAATCCAACGGCAAGGTGCACGTGGGTTCGCGCGCGGGCGCGGTGGGGCCGCTGCAGTTCATGCCGGCCACCGGACGGCGATTCGGGCTGGGCGACGACGGCAGCGGTTTCGACACCCGCTACGATCCGCGCGCGTCCGCGGACGCTGCGGCGGAATACCTGTCGGAGCGCATGGCCCAGCTCAACAACAGCATCGAGCTCTCGCTGGCGGGCTACAACGGCGGCGAGGGCCGCGCGCTGAAGGTGTTCCAGACCACCGGCGGGCGCAGCTTCTGGGATTCCGATGTCTACAACCAGTTCCCGGCCGAAACCAAGGACTATGTGCCGATGGTGATCGCCGCCGCCTGGCTGTTCCTGCATCCCAAGGACTACGGGATCCGCTGGCCGCGCGTGAGCGTGCGGCCGTCGACGCTGCAGCTGGCGCGGCCGGCTTCGCTGTACGAGCTGACGATCTGCCTCGGCAACTATGGTTCGCGCGACGGCTACCTGCGCGCCTTGCGCAACCTCAACCCACGCTGGTCTCCGGCCACGACGATGCCGGCGGGGACCACGCTGAACGCCACCACCCGCATCAACTGGCTGTATGCGCTGCACTGCCGCAGCGGTCGCCGGGTCGAGATGGCGAGTGCGCTGGTGGCCAGCGATGTCAATTCCGCGATCGTCAGGGTCGGGGATCCGGTTCCGTATTCCAGTCAGGCGTCGGGTATGGCTTCCGCGCCCGGTGCCACCGCCCCTGCCGCCGCCCAGCAGGCGTCGGCCAGAGCGGCTGCCCCGAAACCGAAAAAATACAAGGTCAGACGCGGCGACAGCCTGCAGGGAATTTCCAGCCGATTCGGCTGCGACCTGGGCGCGCTGGCGCGCGCAAACCGGGTGAAGGCGCCCGGATACCTGATCCGTCCCGGCCAGACGTTGGTGCTCAAGGGCTGCGACGGATGAACAGTGCGGTAGTCGCGCCGCAGTGACCCGCCGTGGCAAGTCGGGGGCGTGAGGGTTCAGTCCAGCAGCGCCAGCCGCTGGCCGAGGCGCACCGGCGTTTCCGCCGCAAGTTCCGGAGCGAGCGTCGCCACGCCCTTGGGCAGCAGCACGATGACGGTACTGCCGTAGTTGAAGCGCGCCATCTCCTCGCCGCGCGCCAGCGTGATGCTCCGGCCGCGCCAGTCCTTGCGGGTGACGGCATCGGCATAGGCCGGGATTTCCACGCCGCTCCACGTCGTTTCGACGCCCGACACCAGCAGCGCGCCGACCATCACCTGCACCATCGGCCCGAAGTCGGTGTCGAAATGGCAGACCAGACGCTCGTTGCGGGCGAACACGCGCGGCACCGAGGCCACCGCGTCGGGGCCGACCGAGAACAGCCGGCCGGGGACGTGCACGGTCTCGCGCAGGGTGCCGCCCCACGGCATGTGCACGCGGTGGTAGTCGCGCGGCGACAGGTAGACGGTGGCGAACACGCCGTCCTTGAAGGGTTCGGCATCGGCCTCGCTTCCCAGCAGTTCGGCGGCGGTGAACTCACGCCCCTTGGCCTGGAAGATGCGGCCATCGACGACCGGCCCGCACTGGCTGATGCGACCGTCGGCAGGCATCAGCAGGGCGCGCGGGTCGGGATCGAATGGACGCACGCCGGGCCTGAGGGCGCGGGTGAAGAAGGCGTTGAAGGTCGGATAGGCGGTCGGGTCGGGCTGTTCGGCCTCGGCCAGATCGACGCCGAAGCGGCACACCACCGCATCGATCAGTCGCTGCTTGAGCCAGGGATTGCGCGACCAGGCGAGCCGGCGCGCCAGCGCGGACAGTGCGCGGTGCGGCAGGACGTAGGTGAGAGCAGTGACGATGCGCATCATCGTTCGGTGCCTTTGGGGGACAGTGCCGCAAGGTCGTCGGCGATGTCCTTGATGTCGAACGGCGGCTGCGCCACACCGGCCATGCGCGACTGCGGGTCGAGCAGCACCAGGGCGGCAGAGTGGTCGATGGCGTAGTCTGGGCCGCCCTCGGGGTTCGGGGATTTCATGAACACCAGCGACAGCGCGCGGGCGAATGCCTCCAGTTCCGGTATCGGGGCGGTCGCCGCCAGCGAATCGGGGTGGAAAGCTTGGGCATAGCGCGCCACCCGCTCGGGCGTGTCGCGCTCGGGATCGGCGGAGACGAACAGCACCCGAGGCCGGCTGGCCTCGGGCAGGGACGACCACTGTTTCTGCGCCGCCGACAGCTGCGCCAACGTGGTCGGGCACACGTCCGGACAATGGGTGTAGCCGAGGAACACCACCGTCCAGTGGCCCTTCAACGTGTCCGGCGTCAGCGGCGCCCCGTTGGCCTGCTGCAGTGAAAACCTCGGCAGGACTCGCGGCGTCGGCAGCAGGGTGATGGCCTGCGGGGCGGGCAGGGCCGGCCGGGGCGGCGCCTGGAAGGCGAACCGCGACGCAAGCAGGCCGAGCGCTCCGGCAGCCATGACGATCAAGAGAAGAACGGCGGTGCGCTTCGACATGCGGCAGGCGGCATCCGGGAAAGGACGGAAATGGGGGAATTGAAACGGCGTGGATGGCGATGATAACCGCGCCCGCTCGCTATACTGCCAGCCCCGAAGCGGATGCGGTCGCCATGTCCCAGGAATTGCAGACCATCATCGACCTGATCCGCTATGGCGCCAGCCGCTTCAACGCGGCAGGGCTGACCTTCGGGCACGGCTACGACAACGCGCTGGACGAGGCCACCCAGCTCACCCTGCACGCCTTGCACCTGCCGCACGACCTGTCGCCGGTGTACGGCAATGCGCGGATCACCGAGGCGGAAAAGGAAGACGTGCTGGGCCTGTTCCTGCGCCGGATCGAAGAGCGCATCCCGGCCGCCTACCTGACCGGCGAAGCGTGGTTCGCCGGATTGAGTTTCAAGAGCGACCCGCGCGCGCTGGTGCCGCGCTCGCCGATCGCGGAACTGATCGAAGCCGGCTTCCAGCCGTGGTTGGGCGACCGCGAGGTGCGCCGCGCGCTCGACCTGTGCACCGGGTCGGGCTGCATCGCCATCGCGATGGCGCACTACAACCCGGACTGGCACGTCGATGGCGTCGACCTCAGCGAAGAGGCGCTGGCGCTGGCGCGCGAGAATGAGGCGCGCCTGCTGTCGCGCAACGTGCGTTTCCTGAAATCGGACCTGTATTCCTGCCTGCCGGGCGAGCGCTACGACCTGATCGTCACCAACCCGCCCTACGTCACCAACGCCGAAACCGACGCCCTGCCGCGCGAGTATTCGCACGAACCCGAACTCGGCCTGCGTGCAGGCGACGACGGCCTCGACCTTGCGCTGAAGATCATGCGCGATGCGCCGCTGCACCTCGGTGAGGACGGGCTGCTGATCTGCGAAGTGGGCGAAGCCGAGCAGGCGCTGACGAACCTGCTGCCCGAGTTGCCGCTGGCCTGGGTCGAATTCAAGGTCGGCCAGATGGGCATCTTCGTCGCCGAATGCGCCGACCTGATCGAACACCATGCGCGGATCGCCCGGCTGGTGGATGCGCGGGAGTCGCGCGTTTCCGAGCGGCCCGGCCTGTTCTGAAAGCGTTGCGAGGCAGGGCGATTCAGAAGCTCCAGGCATCAATGGTTTCCGATCACACGACCTGCTGCGCCCCGGTGCATGCCGGGTCGCATGGGTGCGGGACATCGACGGACGCCTCGCGGCTGGCAGACACCCGTGCTGGTGCAAGGGCATGCGCAGCGTGGCGAGGGCGATTGGGAATGCCAGAAACGATTCAGGCTCGCCGAAGCGAGCCTGAATCGTTGAATTGCTTGGCGCCCGAAGTTGGACTCGAACCAACGACCCCCTGATTAACAGTCAAGTGCTCTAACCGGCTGAGCTATTCGGGCGGGGACGCGCATTGTAGTCGGCCAGTCCGGTGCCGGGCAAGCGGGCGCGTTGCAGCGGGATGTCCGGGCGGATGCAGGCGGAGCGTCTGGTGGGCGGCCCTGGCTTTAGTCTGGCCGGATTGTTTTGTCGGGGTCAAATTGTCGGTGCCGATGCGGAAGGCGCGCGGTTGTTATGATGTGTCCGTGATGCGCGGCGCCGGATGGCGCGCGTCGGTTCCGTGCGGCAGGTTGCCGCGACGATGGCAGGCTTTCCTCCGATGAGCGATTCGATTTCCGACACCGTTCGCCCGCTTCCGGGCAGCAAGTTCGTCAGCCCGCAGGGCACGCCGGCGATCAAGGACGGGATCAAGCCCAACAAGCTGAGCGCTGTGCCCGACGCCGACCGCAAGCCGCCGTGGCTGCGGGTGAAGCTGCCGACCGGCGCGCGCTTCCAGGAAATCCGCGAGATCGTGCAGAGCCACAGGCTCTCGACGGTCTGCGCCGAATCCAAGTGTCCGAACATCGCCGAGTGCTGGGGGCGTGGCACCGCGACCCTGATGCTGATGGGCTCGGTGTGCACCCGCGCCTGCAAGTTCTGCTCGGTGTCCACCGGCAACCCCAACGGCTGGCTGGATCCGATGGAGCCGGCCAACGTCGCCGATGCGGTGGCGCTGATGCAGCTCAAGTACGTGGTGCTGACTTCGGTCGATCGCGACGACCTGCCCGACGGCGGTGCGGCCCACTACGCCGCCTGCATTCGCGCCATCCACGGCCGCATGCCGCAAACGGCGGTGGAGGCGCTGACGCCGGACTTCGGCGGTCGCGAGGCGATGGTTGCCAAGGTGCTGGACGCGGGCCTGGCGACATTCGCCCAAAACGTCGAGACCGTCGAACGGCTGACCCATCCGGTGCGCGATCCGCGCGCCGGCTACTGGCAGACCATCGGCCTGCTCAAGTTCGCCAAGCAATACGCCCCGCAGACCGTGGTCAAGACCAGCCTGATGCTGGGGTTGGGCGAAACCGACGACGAGATCGAACGCACCCTGGACGATCTGCGCGCGGCCAGTGTCGACGTGGTGACGATGGGGCAGTACATGCGGCCGACCAAAAACCATCTGCCGGTCGAGCGTTTCGTCACGCCCGAACAGTTCCACCAGTACCGCGAGATGGGGCTGGCCAAGGGCTTCCTCGAAGTCGTTTCCGGCCCGCTGGTGCGTTCCAGCTATCGCGCCGAGCAGGTGCTGGAACACAACAACGTCGGTCTCGATCCGGTGATCGCCGACGGCATCCGCGAGGCGGCGTCGATGCGCTGCTGAGCGGGCGTTTGGCAGACTCCCATCAGGCGGGTGGCAGGTCGGAGTGGGGGGTGCATCCGGTTGCCCGCTCCCCGCAGCGAAATCAAGGAGGAGGCATCGGCCCTGTGCCGATGCCGGGGGGCATTCGCGGATGGGAGTGGGCGACCGGATGCGCCTTCAAGGCACCGCAGATTTTCGTGCGGGAGCGGGTGGCCGGATGCGCCTTCAAGGCACCGCAGATTTTCATTCGGGAGTGAGGGACGTGCCGCGAGTCGGAGTCTTGCCCTCTCGCCCCGCCGTCATCCGCGATCATCCGCTTCAATGAACGATGCGCCTTGTTCGTCCATGTCGCCGCCCGGATTGCGCGAGGCCACCACCGCCGTCACCGTCATGTCGCCGGTCGCGTTGCCGACGGTGGCAAGGACGTCGGGGATCACGTCGACCGCCATCAGCACCGGCAGCGGCGCGATCGGCAGGCCCATGGCGGAGGTGACGGGCAGATTGGTGGCCAGGAAGATCGCCTGGCCGGGCAGGCCGACCGAGCCCATGCTGACCAGTACGCTCAGCGCCACGCCGGTGGCGAGTTGCGCCGGCGTGAGGCTGGCGCCCAGCGCCCAGGCAATGAAGCAGGCGGTGGCGATGTACTGGATCGGCGAGGTGATGCGGAACAGCGACACCGCCATCGGCAGCACCAGTCCGGCCACGCGGTCGGGGTAGCCGAGCTTGTTTTTTGCGCTGTCGAGCATCGCCGGCAGGGTGGCGAGCGAGGACTGGGTGCTGGCCGCGACCACCTGCACCGGCACCAGCCCGGCCAGGAACTGGAGCAGCGGCTTGCGACCGAACATCACCGCCACGCCCACCAGCAGTACCACGGCGATCGCGTAGAGCGCGCATTCGAGCAGGATGTAGATGCCCAGGGCCTGCAGCACGCCCAGTCCGGAGCGGGCGGTGAGCGCGAACACGAGGGCGAAGATGCCCACCGGCGCCGCCCACAGCACCCAGTGCACGATGACGATCATGGTGTCGCTGATCGCCTTGAAGAATTCGACCACCAGGGCGCGGCGGGTGGCCTCGATCCGCGTCAGCGCGAAGCCGAAGAACAGCGCGAAGGCGACCAGCGGCAGCATCGCGCTGGCGGCAGCGGCGGCGATGGCGTTGCTGGGGATGATCGCGGTCAGTGCCGACGCCCAGCCGCCACTGGCCGTCGCCAGACCCTCGGTGTGCGCACGCAGCGCGCCCACGACCTCGGGGTCGGGCCGCAGCAGCGACAGTGCCAGCGGCGCCAGCACGGCGGCCATGGCCGCGGCCAGCGTCAGCAGGAGGATGAACATCCCGATTGACTGCTTGGCGACGCGCCCCGAGTGGGCGGCGTCGGAGGCCTGGTTGATGCCGACCACGACCAGCGCGAACACCAGCGGGACGACCGTCATCTGCAGCGCGTTGAGCCAGAGCTTGCCGAACGGTTCGACGATGCCGGCCAGTTCCAGTCCGGACTCCGGCGCGTTCAGCGCCAGCAGGATACCCAGGGCAATGCCGGCAATCAGACCGAAGAGGACGCGGGCGGTCTGGCTCATCGGGCGATCTCCGGCAGGTTCCAGTCGGACTTCAGGGCGAGGTATTGCGGGAGGGGAAGCAGCACGAACAACGGATGCCGGCGTTTGTCGAGCCACGCCAGCAGCGCATCCATGCTGTCTGGCGCCATTGCGGTGCAGCCGGCCGTGGCGGTCTGCGGGTCTTTCCAGAGGTGGGCGAAGATGCAGCTGCCGCCGCGCCTGACCCGGCCATCGACGTTGTGTTCGATCACGAAGCCCTCGCGGTAGCGCTGGTCGCCATCGGCGTGGATGTCGCGCCGCATCGGTTCGCTGGACTGGTCGAGCAGGGGCGCCTTGACCACGCTGCGGTCGACGATGCGGTTGTAATAGGCCGAATCGGGCACGTCGATGCACCAGTCGTTGGCGGTCATCGCCTGGTAGGCAAGGCCGGTCTGGACGCGGCTGGCGTAGCCGAAGGCGGTGCCGATGGCGAACACGCCGGCCGGGGCGCGACCGTCGCCTTCCCGCTTGGCCGGCCCATCCGTGCGCGCGCGACTCAAGCCAACGCCCCACGCGCTGCCGCTGCGGCCGAGCAGGACCGGCGCGGCATCGCCGACCTGAACCCAGCGCCCGTCAACGCGGTCGAAGCGGCGCAGTTCGGCCGACGTGGCGTTCCAGTCGGCGGATGTGACGAGCACCAGTTGACCGGCGTCGGCCCATCCGCCTGCTTCACGGCTTGTTTCGGCGGGCTGGTGGGCGCAGGCGGCAAGCAGGCTGGCGAGGAGGAGGAAACCAAGGCGGGCCAGCGCCGACTGTGCGGCGGTCGGTCGCGGCTTGGAGGCGGCGCGTGTGCTGGATGCGTGCATGGGGGAAGGATGTTCCAGGGTGAGTGGCTCAACGCCAGTTCGCGTGGCGCTCCCAGAATGCCACGCTGTGAAGGTAGGCGGCACGGTCGATCGCAACGCCGGAGCCGCCTTCGGCAACGCCCAGCGCGTTGCGCATCTGGGTGATCGGAACCATCGGGATTTCCTCGGGTTCCAGCGTGTACAGGCAGCCGACCACGCCCCAGTCGGCGTCGATGGCGGTGCCTTCCTTCGCCAGCTGCGCGCGGTCGTAGAGGATCGGGATCAGATAGTTGGCCACCGGCGGTTCGATTCCCTCGAACCAGCGCACGAGGACCGGGAGCTCCTCGCGGCTGCGCGCCTCGTAGGCGCTGCGAAGCAGGTGGCGGTTGGCCTCGGTGATGGCGATCATCGAGCAGCGCGTCGAAGTCCAGTTCGCGTGCACGTGGAGCTTGCAGAAGGGCGCGTAGCCGTCGAGCACGCGCACGGGCGTTTCCGCGTTGAGGCGGTCGATGAATTCCTGCGGCGTGCAGTCCTGGATCGCGGTGCGGCGACCGTCGCGCGGGAACAGGCGGGTGCGGGCGAATTCGGTGAGGGCGATCGACATGGCGGAGGGAATCGCGGGGGCAGGCCGCAGGGTAGCCCAGGCCGGTTCGGGCGTGGGCAACATTGGCCGGTTCCGGTGGGTGGCCGCACGTCGCCCCTCGCGTGAATCGACATCCGCTGCCACTATCGTTCCGCCCGCTGGCGCGACAGAATCGGGGTGGATGGGCGGCGCGCATTCTGGCGTGCGCGGGTTTTCAAGGTCGGTGAAACGATGAATTATCCGGATCTGCGCGGTTTCGCGGCTTCATTGCCCCCGGTTCCCAGGCTGCGTGGCCTCACGTGATCGACACGGTCTGGCCCTATCTGGCGCTGATGCTGCTGATCGCCGGCGCGTTTCCGGCGCTGGAGCGGCGCACCGGCTGGAAGCTGTTCACGGTGCTTCCGCCCATCGTGCTGGTGTATCTGTCGATCACCGCGCTGGCGGTGGCGGGGACGTGGACGATCAGCCCGCAGATCAAGGAAGCGCAGGGCACGCTGGTCGCGCGCGGGGTTCCCGCGCTGTTGTTCCTGCTGATGGTCAATTGCGATTTGCGCGCGATCTTCCGGCTTGGGCCGCGCGTGCTGGGCGTGTTCGTGTCCACCACCTTCAGCCTGTTCGTCGCATTTGTCGTCGTGTTCCTGCTGTTCCGCCCGTGGCTGGCGGGGAAGGCGTGGCAGCCGCTGGCGGCACTGTCGGGCAGCTGGGTGGGCGGCACCGCCAACCAGATCGCGGTCAAGGAGGCGATCGGCATGTCCGATGAGCTGCTGGGCATGTCGCTGCTGACCGACGCGCTCTGCTATTCGGTCTGGGTGGTGGTGCTGTTTTCGATCGCACGGCTGGCGCCGGCGTTCAACCGCTGGACGGGGGCGAAGAACTCCGGCGACTTGCCGCAGGTCGAGACCCGCGCTTCCGGGCCGCTGCATTGGGACGGTGTGCTGCTGTGGCTCGGTTTTGCGCTGGCGGTGGCGCTGCTGTCCCGGGAACTGGCCGACTTGCTGCCCGCAACCGGCGTCATCGGCGCGACCACCTGGGCCATCCTGCTGGCCACGGGCTTCGGCCTGATGGTGGCGCATACGTCGCTGGCGCGGTCTCCCGGCGCCAGCCAGGTGTCGTCGGCCCTGCTGATCCTGGTGGTGGCCATACTCGCCTCACAGAGCAATTTCAAAGGCATCGCCTCGGCGCCGATGTATGTCCTCGCGGGTGCCTGCATCCTGGCGATCCACGCGCTGGTGCTGGCCGTTCTTGCCAGAATCTTCCACTTCGACCTGTATCTTTGCGGCATCTCCTCGCTGGCGCACGTTGGCGGCGTGGCGGCAACGCCGGTGCTGGCGGCGAGCTATGCCAAGCCGCTGGTTCCGGTCGGCATCCTGCTGGCCCTGCTGGGCTACATCCTCGGGACGGGATTCGGTCTGATGATGGCGGCCATCATGTCGGCGTTGGCTCTGCCGGGGCCATGAAGCGTAATGGAGTGCAAACCCATGCATGTTGTCCTGTTGTCGCGCGCGCTGCTGATCCTGGCCCTGGCCGCGGGGCAGATTTCCGCAGTCCGGGCCGCGGAACGGACGGCCGGGACGCTGCCGCTTCCCGCTTCCGGCGTGCTGGGCGTGGAGGATGCGCAGCTTGTGCCGGACTTCTGGATTGCCCGGCTGGAGCATCCCGACGCGCCGGTATTGACGCCTGCGGAAATCCGGGAGGCCAACGCGCGCCTGCTGCGTCTGGAGCCATCGCTGCACGACCTTGCCGCGCTGCCGCGAACCCTGCCGCGACGGACCGTCCTGGGCTGGATCGATGGCGTCTCCGCCGCGCCGCGTGGCCCGCTGTTCAATGCCGAGGGGCAGCGTTATGCGGACGTGACGATCGCCGGCTGGCGCCAATCGCTGGCGCTGGAGAGGATTCCGGAGCAGGTGACGCCGCGTTTTGGCCTGATCGTCGAACGTGCGCCGCTGCGGGCGTTCCCCACCGAACTGCGTGCGTTCGATGAACCGGGCGATGTCGACATCGACCGGTTCCAGGAAACTGCGGAATTTCCCGGTACGCCGGTCGCTGTCGTGCATGAATCCGCCGACGGACGCTGGCTGTTCGTGCTCAGCCCGCGTTATGCGGCGTGGGTGCAGCGCGATCTGGTCGCACTTGGAACGCGCGCCGAGGTGCTCGACTACGCGTCCCGCGCGCCATTCCGGGTGGTGACCGGTGCGCGCGTGGAATCGGTGTATACGCCGGAGGCTCCGCAGGTATCGCGCCGTGAGTTCGACATGACCACGCGCCTGCCGCTCGCTTCCGGGCTCGCCCCGGATCGGCCGGTGAACGGGCAGACGGCCCAGGCAGCTTGGCCCGTGGTTCTGCCGGTTCGCGGCGAGGAAGGCGCGCTGGCGTTCCGGACGGCGCTGGTGCAGAAGAACGCGGATACCGCCGACGGCTATCTTCCCTTGACGCGCGCCAATCTGATCCGGCAGGCGTTCAAGTTCCTCGGCGAACGCTACGGCTGGGGCCACGACTACGATGGCCGCGACTGCTCGGGGTTCGTTTCGGAAGTGTACGCAAGCATGGGCGTGCTGCTGCCGCGCAATACCAGCCGGCAGGCGATCAGCCCGGGACTTGAGCATCGACTGTTTGGCCCCGCGGAGTCGCACGCGAACCGCGTTGCCGCGGCCATGGCGCTTCGGGTTGGCGATCTGGTCTATATCCCGGGCCATGTGATGCTGGTGATCGGCAACCTGCACGGCCAGCCCTATGTCATCCACGACGTGTCCGGAATGCGCTATCGACGCGACGACGGGACGACGGCCGACGTCAAGTTGAACGCGGTATCCGTCACGCCCCTGCTGCCGATGCTTTACGGAGAGAGCGACACTTTCGTCGATCACATGACCAGCATCGTGCGCATCCGCCGCTGACCTGAACATGCAGAAAACCATCTCAATGAAAGGACCCAGATGAAAATCACGGACATCCGCTTCGGCATGCTGCGCGTGCCGCTCAAGACGTCGTTCAAGACGGCTCTGCGTACGGTGGAAGTCGTCGAGGATGTGGTCGTCATGATCGACACCGACGACGGCCGCATCGGCTACGGCGAAGCGCCGGCGACGGCGGTCATCACCGGCGACACCCACGGTTCGATCATCGACGCGATCCGGCATTACATCGCGCCGCGGCTGGTCGGGCAGGACGTGTCCGAGCTCAACCGCATCACACAGCTGATCCAGTCCTCGGTCGAGAAGAACACCAGCGCCAAGGCGGCGGTCGAAATCGCGGTCTACGACCTCTGGGGGCAGCTCTACGGGGCGCCGCTGTACAAGCTCCTTGGCGGCGGAGACCCGGTGATCACCACCGACATCACCATCAGCGTGGACTACATGGACAAGATGGTGGCCGATTCCCTGCGCGCGGTGGAGCGCGGCTTCGAGTCGCTCAAGATCAAGGTCGGCAAGGACATCGGGGTGGACATCGAACGGGTCAAGGCGATCCACGCGGCGGTGGACGGGCGCGCGCTGCTGCGTCTGGACGCCAACCAGGGCTGGACCGCGAAGCAGGCGGTCCACGCGCTGAACACGCTGGAGAGTGCCGGGGTGAAGCTTGAGCTTGTCGAACAACCGGTCAAGGCGCGCGACATCGAGGGCATGCGCTACGTCACCGAGCGGGTGCACACGCCGGTGATGGCCGACGAGAGCGTGTTCGGCCCGCTGGAGGTGCTGGATCTGATCCGGATGCGCGCGGCCGACATCATCAACATCAAGCTGATGAAGACCGGCGGCATTTCCAACGCGATCCGCACCGCCGACATCGCCGCACTGCACGGCGTCGAGTGCATGATGGGTTGCATGCTGGAAACCTCGATCAGCGTGTCGGCCGCGGTCCACGTCGCCGTCGCCAAGTCCAGCGTGATCACGCGGGTCGACCTCGACGGGCCGTCCCTGTGCCTCACAAATCCGGTCGCCGGCGGGGTAATCTTCAACGAATCGGAAATTTCCGTGACGGATGCGCCGGGTCTCGGGATCCGGGAAATCCACGGACTCGAGGAGATCCACGCGTGATGTCGCCCTTGGTCAAGATCCGATCGGAGCGCGACCAGATGTCCGCCGTGGAGCGGCGGATTGCCGATTTCATCCTCGAGAACTCCCACCTGCTGCGGGATTATTCCTCCCAGCAGCTGGCCAACGCGCTCGGCATCAGCCAGTCGAGCGTCGTGAAGTTCACCCAGAAACTCGGTTTCAAGGGCTATCCGGATCTCAAGTATTCGATCGGCGAGGCCATTGCCCGCAGCGGCGACGAGGCTGGATCACCGGTGAAGGGGAGCGGGCGGGCCACGATCGGAAATGCGGCGCAGCTCTGGCAGCGCAAATCCGAAGCCGAGGAGGCGACCCGGCTGATCAATCCGCCCGATTCGGTGCAATCGGCAGCGCGCACGATCGACAAGTCCGGGCGCAACGGCAGGGTGTTCCTCATAGGCCTGGGCGAAGACGACATCTACGCACGCGGCTTCGCAATGCGGTTGTCCTTGCTTGGCATCCTCACCGTGCACAACTTCGATACGGCCCGCATGACGGCCAATGCCTCGGCGGCCGTGTGGCGATGTGCTGGTGGTGTTCTCGGAACACGGCAATCATCCGGCGCTGACCAAGATCGCACGCTACTTTCGCGAGCGCCGGGGGCTGGTCATCAGCGTCACCCGCCACAGCGCCAATCCCCTGCGTGCCATCGCCGACCAGGCCCTGCTCGTGTCGGCGCACGATGAATTGGCCTACGTGCAGCCGCTGCTCTACCAGTCGGCGCTGCAGCACCTTCTGGATCGCATTTTCATTGCATTGTGCGAAATGAACGACCAGCGCCAGGCGCTGTTGCTGGCCAACCTCGAGCGCATCCAGCAGATGCTGGAACCATGAGTGCGGCTGCCGTCGTGGCGCGGTCGGGTTTGTTTGCGTGGATGGCGCCGACCGCATGGGCCGTTGCAGTGGCTGGAGTTTGCGCGACCGCTGCACGGGCAGGCGATGCGCCGATACTGTCGCCTGTCACGACCATGCAGGAAGCGGACCTGGTCGATATCCGATCCCGCATTCCGGACATCGATCTGGACATCCGGTATGCCGGCAACCACAATTTCGTCGGCGTCCCGGTCGAAGGCTATGGCGCGCCGCAGTGCTGGCTCAAGCCCGAAGCGGCCGATGCGCTTGCGCGGGTTGAAGCGGCGCTGCGTGTCCACCGTTTTCGTCTGCGGGTCTTCGACTGCTACCGTCCGGCCCGTGCCGTCGCGCAGTTCGTTCGCTGGATGGCCGACCCGGCCGATCTCCGGACGAAGGACGAGTTCTATCCCGACCTCGACAAGTCCCAACTCGCCGGTACGTACATCGCCCCCGTCTCCGGCCACAGCAGAGGGGCGACCGTCGATCTCACCTTGCTGCAGTGCGATGCGCAAGGCGCCGGTTGCTCTCCTCTCGACATGGGTACGGAGTTCGATTTCTTCGGACCGCGCGCGCACACCGATTCGCCCGACGTGGCTTCCGCGCAGAGAGCGCATCGCCACCTGCTGCGATCTGCCATGCAAGCGCAGGGTTTCGTCAACCTGCCGGAAGAATGGTGGCACTACCGGCTGGAACCCGAGCCCTCGCCGCGGACGTATTACGACGTCCCCATCGCGACGCCTTGAACCGGCAGTGTGGTTCCCGCGCATAATGCCGGGATGCCACGATTCCTTGCATGGATTGCGTTCCTCGGCGCCGCGCTGGCGTTTCCCCAGGCAGGGGCCAACTGCATTCCGGTGACGGTGGAAGCGCCGCTGGCGCTGCCGCGCGCGCAGGGTGGTCTGGCTCCCGGCTGCATCGTCTATCACCGCGCGCCGGCCACGCTGCAAGGCGAGGCCGCACAGGTGCTGGTGCTGGGCGATCCGCAGGTGAAGTCGGAAATGGACGTCGGTTATTTCCGGCGCGACATCGTCGAGCCCATGTTGGGCCGGCAGGCGGCGTCTCTGGGCATCGTGCTCGGCGATCTGGTCGACGATGCGCCGCATCTGTATCCGCAGCTCAAGGCGTTGCTGGATCGGCATGGCGTTTCATGGCTGTATGCCCCGGGGAACCACGACGTCGATCCCGGCGCCGCCGGTGATGACGGGTCGCTCACGCACTTCCATCGCGCCATCGGGCCCGACACGTTCGCCCGCGAAACCGCGTTGGCGAATTTCGTGGTGCTGGACGATGTGGTCGTTCTGCCGAATCAATCGCCGGCCTACGTCGGCGGCCTGCGCGAGGAGCAATTCGAGTTCCTCGAACGATGGCTCCCGACGCTGCCGAAAGACAAGCTGCTGGTGCTGGCGTTGCACATCCCGTTGTTCGAAACGGGGACCCGCGACAGCTTCCGCGGTGCCGATCGCGTGCGGCTGTTTTCCCTGCTCAAGGATTTCCCGCACCTGCTGGTGCTCAGTGCACATACCCACATCCAGCAGCAGCGGTTCCATTCTGCCGCTGACGGCTGGCGCGGCCCGCGGCCGCTGCACGAATTCAACGTCGGCGCCGCCTGTGGCGCTTTCTGGTCGGGCGTGAAGGATGCGCAGGGCATTCCTGCGGCGACCATGGCCGACGGTACGCCCAACGGCTACGCCGTTCTCACCGTGAGCGAGGGCGGCGACTACGCGCTGTCATGGCACGCGGCGCGCGATGCCAGCGACGGCCAGATTGGCCTGCACGCGCCGAAGGTGCTGCGACGGGGCGCCTACCCGGCATGGGGCGTGTTCGCCAACGTCTACATGGGCGACGACGATACCCGCGTGGAATACCGTGTGGACGATGGCCCGTGGCAGCCGATGCGCAAGGTGCTTCAGCCGGATCCGGCGCTGCTGGCGGAGAACGTGCGCGACGACGAAGCACCGTCGTTGCGCGGCTACGATCGCTCGCCCGAGGCCAAGCCGTCGCCGCACCTGTGGCGCGGCGCATTGCCGACCACGCCGACGGCCGGCGAACACCGCATCGACGTCCGCGCATTCGACCGCTGGCGCGGCGAGGTGGACGCCAGCACGACGTATCGGTTGATGGATACCAAGGAAGACCCTTCGGCGCTGCTGCCGTTGCGCTCGCGGGCGGCGCTGGAGAAATACCTCACGTCAAACGCGGGCCACTCCACGCCACTCGATCTGCTGCCGCAGCTGGCGCGCGCCCGCTTCCTGTCCAGCCTGCGTTTTGGCGCGAAGGGACTGGGCGGATTCGATACCGACGATCTGGCAACCGAGCTGACGCCCGTTGAGGTCGAGCGTGTCCTGGCGCTGTTCGATGCCGCCGATTACGCGAAGATGGTGCCGTCGCGCAATCAGCTCGTACCGCCCCCGTGGCACGGCCATGCCGATGCGCCGGGGCGCGTCGAGGTCGGATTCGATGTGTTGTATCGACTGCAACGTGTCGACGACAAGGATGTCGATGCGCTGCGCCGACGTTTCGATGTGCTGTTCGGCGATCTGTCGCATCGGCCTGAGGCGCTGGAAGCGCTGTCCGAGCGCGAACTGGTGTATCTCCTGCGTGCCGTTGACCTGCTGCCGGATGGAATGCTGGATCCGCGCCGCATCGTCATCGACGAGATGCAGCGACGCGGCATCGCCCGGCCCGGCGATCTGCGACGGCTCTACGACGGTCTGTTGCTGGCGCGTCGTTTCGACAAGGCGACAGGCTTCGTCGCCGCACATCCACTGGCGGGCCTTCCCGCAGTGCCAGCCATCGTGGACGCCGTTGGAACGCAGGCGTCCGGGCCCACGGTCTGGCGCATCAGCGCCGACGGCGCAACTCTGGTCCGCACGCCTTTCGACACGGCGGGAACGACCATCTTCGTCACCGCCGGCTGCCATTTCTCCGTCGATGCCGCCGAAGACATCACCCGCGATCCTTTGCTGGGTCCGGTGTTCGCCCGACACGCGCACTGGCTGATGCTGCCGCCTGGGCGCGAGGATCTGGATGCCGTGCGCGACTGGAACCGGCGTTTCCCGGCGGCGCAGGCGGAGCTGATCCACACCAGTGAAGAATGGACGCTGCTTCCCGCAGACTGGCCGATGCCGGGCTTTTACATCGTTCGGGATGGCAAGGTGGTCGAACACATCGTCGGCTGGCCGCGCGATCCCACCGACAACCGAAAGCCCCTGATCGACGCACTGACGCGTGCCGGGTTGCTGGAGACGCGGTAGGCCTCAACGCGGCCTGTTGGCGCGGCTGCACTCATGCAGGGATGGCGATGTCAGCGAAGGATTCGGCGCGCACATGTCCGTTGGACGCTGCGCCGAGGCGTGGCTGCGGATAGTCCTCGCGGCGGTCCAGCAGCACGGTGCGCAGGCCGGCGTCGCGGGCGGCGTCGAGCTCGGCCACCACGTCGGAAAGGAACAGGATGCGTGCGGGGGCTTGCCCGAGCCGGTCGGCGATGGCGCGGTAGCTGGCAGCCTCGCGCTTGCCGCCGACTTCGGTATCGAAGAAGCCGGAGAACAGCGGCGTCAGGTCGCCGGCGTCGGTGTGCGCGAACAGCAGTTTCTGCGCCGGCACCGAACCGGAGGAATACACCGCCAGCGCGTGTCCGCCGGCGCGCCAGGCGCGCAATGCGGGGGCGACGTCGGGATACAGCGGCGCGGTGAAGTCGCCGTCGCGGTAGCCGGAGTCCCAGATCATGCCCTGCAGCGCCTTCAGCGCGGTGTGCTTGCGATCCCGGTCGATCCAGCCCTGCAGCGTCTCCACGATCACCGCGTCCTGGCAGGCGCTGGCGGCAATCTCGATGGCCACCGCGTCCAGCCAGCGGCGCACCTCGGGCTCGTGCCCGTGTGTGCGCACGAAGCCGGGCAGCTTCGCCCGCGCATACGGGAACAGCACGTCCCTGACGAAGGAGATGCTGCTGGTTGTGCCTTCGATGTCGGTCAGTATCGTCGTCATTCGTAGCGCGGAAACTTCTGCGCGATGTCGCTGCCGGTGAAATGGCCGATCCAACCGTCCGGTTCGGTGAAGAAACGGATCGCCACGAAACTCGGCTCCGGCCCCATGTCGAACCAGTGGGTGGCGCCGTCCGGTACCGCGATCAGGTCGCCGGCTTCGCACAGCACCTCAAACACCTTGTCGCCCACGTGCAGCGAGAACAGTCCGGAACCGGCGACGAAGAAGCGCACTTCGTCTTCCTTGTGCGCGTGCTCGTCGAGGAATTTGGCGCGCATCGCCTCGCGGTTCGGGTTGTCGGGCGCGATGCTGACCACATCCACGCTGCGGAAGCCATTGGCCTCGACCAGTCGGTCGATGTCGGCGCGGTAGGCGGCCATGATCGCTTCGGGCGGATCGCCGGGGCGCACGGGCTGTGCGGCTTCCCACTGCTCGAAGGCGACGCCGATTCTTTCCAGTTCGGCGGCGATCGCGGCGCGGTCGGTGGTGCTCAGAATCGGCGCATCGGGCGCGTCGTGGTCGAAGATGCGGAGACGGCTCATCGGATGCTCCTCAACGCGAGCCCAGGCGGCGCATTTCCAGCTCGCAGCCAAGCATGAATTCGAAGGCGTCCAGATGCCGGCGCGCCTCGCTGATGTCGCGGCCCCAGGCGTACAGGCCGTGTCCGGCGATCAGGTAGCCCCAGCCGCCGGACGCGCCCAGTGCGGCATCGACGCTGGCGGTCAGGGCGTCCATGTCCTGCGAGTTCGGCACCACCGGCAGGTCCAGCGTGGTTTCGTGGGTGGTGTGCCCGCGCAGCGCCTTGAACAGTTCGTAGCCGCGCAGACGCACCCGGCCTTCGGCTTCGTAGAGCAATCCGGCGATGGTCTGGGTGGGCGAATGCGTGTGCAGCACCGCGCCGACGTCTGGGTAGCGTCGGTACAGATGGGTGTGCAGCGCGGCTTCGGCGGATGGGCGGTGGTGGGTGGCGACCGCATTGTTGGTCATGTCCACCACCATGATGTCGGCTTCGGTCAGGCGTCCCTTGTCCTTGCCGGAGATGGTGATCGCCGCATGGTTGGCGTCCATCCGGATCGAGAAATTCCCGGCGGTCGCCGGCGTCCAGCCGCGCGCGGCCAGTTCGCGGGTGTGGGAGATGATCTGCGCGGCGCAGCCGGCGTACAGGTTGTGGTCGAAAGCGGTCGTGGTCATCCGCGCATTCTAGGGCGTCCGGCCGACGTGCCACATGGCGGACGGTGCGGCCTTCATGCGACGTTGCCATGGGCGCCGGATCAGTGTGCGCCGGGCTGCTGGCCGTAGGTCTTGAACTTCTCGATGACCCGGGCCATCTCCTCCGGCGACAGGTTGCGGGTCGGGCCCAGCGTGCGCGCCAGCAGGTAGTGGCGGGCGAGATTTTCGACCTCGGTCGCCAGTGCGTAGGCGGCATCCAGCGTGTGACCGAGGGCGACCTGCCCGTGGTTGGCCAGCAGGCAGGCGCGCAGGCCGCCGTGCAGCGTGCGCAGGATGTGTTCCGACAGGGCATGGGTGCCGAAGGTGGCGTAGTCGGCGCAGGGGATGTGGTCGCTGCCGGCAATTGCGACCATGTAGTGGAAGGCCGGGATGCCTTCGCCCAGGCAGGCCAGCGCGGTAGCGTGCGGCGAATGGGCGTGGACCACCGCGCCCATGTTCGCGTGGCTGCGCAGCAGGTCGCAGTGGAAACGCCATTCGCTGGAGGGGAGCAGTTGCCCTTGTGGGCAGGTGCCGTCCAGTTCCAGGTACACGATGTCCTCGGGGCGCAGCGCGTCGTAGGCGCGGCCGGTGGGCGTGATCAGGAGCCCTTCGCCCCAGCGCAGGCTGGCGTTGCCCGAGCGGTTGAGCGACAGGCCGTCGGAATTCATCGAGCGGCAGCAGTCGATCAGCGACTGGCGGGCGGCGCGTTCGGAATCGTGCATGGCGTGAGCGTTTCGCGGGGAAGCAGCGAGGATACTCGTGCCGGCGGCTGCCGAAAACGAAAAACCCGGCGTGGTGCCGGGTTTTTCGCGAACTGCCGCCAGGGATCAGGCGTGCGGGCCTTCGTGGAATGAAGGGGGATCCTTCATCTGCGGGCCGCCTTCCGGGCCGGTGATGCCGCGCGCCAGGTCGCTCTTGCGGTAGCCGTACAGGAAATACACGACCAGCCCGATCGCGCCCCAGACCGGCAGCACCATCTTGGCCTCGAACGGCAGGTTGAAGAACAGGAACACGCAGCCCAGCACCGCCAGCGGCGCGACGATCCAGACCATCGGCGTGCGGAACGGGCGCTGGCGGTTGGGATCTTTGACGCGCAGGATCAGCACCGCCAGGGCCACCATGAAGAAGGCGAACAGCGTGCCGGAGTTCGAAATGTCCGCCAGCTGGCCGACCGGGAACAGGGCGGCGGCGATCGCCACGAAGAGGCCGGTGATCAGCGTCACCTTGTGCGGGGTCTTCCACTTCGGATGGATGTCGGCCAGCTTTTCCGGCAGCAGGCCGTCGCGCGCCATCACGAAGAAGATGCGGGTCTGGCCGTAGAGCATCATCAGGATGACCGAGGGCAGCGCGAGGTTGGCGGCGAGGCCGACCATGTTGCCGACCCAGGAATAGTTGATCTGGCGCAACACGTGTGCCAGCGCCTCGTCCGAGCACACCAGCGGCTGGCTGCCCGCGGCCAGCAGCGCCTTGCACTGGGCCATGAATTCCGGCGAACCCGGCTGCACGCCGGCAGCGGTCGGCTGCGCGCCGATCGCGCCGATCGCGCCCGCGGCGACCAGCAGGTAGAAGACGGTGCAAACCCCGAGGCTGCCGATCAGCCCGATCGGGATGTTGCGCTGCGGATTCTTGGTCTCCTCGGCCGCGGTCGAGACCGCGTCGAAGCCGACGTAGGCGAAGAAGATCGATGCCGCCGCGCCGACGATGCCCAGGCCGGAACCGTTGCCGTTCCCGAACCAGCCATTGGGCGAGAACGGTTCGAAGTGCGCGCTGTTGATGCCGGGAACCGTGATGACGACGAACGCCGACAGCGCGATGATCTTGATCGAGACCAGAACGGCGTTGACGCGCGCGCTCTCGGTGGTGCCGATCATCAGCAGCCAGGTGACGGCCAGCGCGATGATGACGGCGGGAAGATTGAACACCCCGTGGCTGAAGTCGATGCTGAAGCCGCCGGTGAACGACCACGCGGGGCCGGAGGCGAGGAAGGCCGGCAGTTCGAAGCCGGTCCAACTCTTCACCAGGCCCATGAAATAGCCGGACCACCCGACCGACACCGCCGAGGCGGCCACCGCGTATTCGAGGATCAGCGCCCAGCCGACCGTCCACGCCAGCAACTCGCCCATCACGGCGTAGGTGTAGGTGTAGGCGGAGCCGGACACCGGTACCATCGAGGCGATTTCCGAGTAGCACAGCGCCGCCACCGCGCAAACAGCGCCGGCGATCACGAAGCTCCACATCATGCCGGGGCCGGCCTTCTGGGCGGCCGCGGCAGTCAGCACGAAGATGCCGGTGCCGATGATGGCGCCGATGCCGAGCAGGGTGAGTTGAAGGGCGCCGAGCTGGCGCGTCAAAGAATGTTTTTCCGCGGTTTCGAGAATCTTGTCGAGCGGCTTGACGCGCTGGAACAGCATCGGAGGCTCCCCTTTGAGTCGATGGTATCGTTCAGCCACAAGCACGGGCTTGAACCGGGCGACCTTATACGTTCAGGGGGGCATCGCACAAGCGCCGCAGGTCCAGGGCATGGATAATTCCACACATTCATGTTCTTCGGGCGCGGTGTGACGATGGGAAATGGAACGGATGCCGGGTTCGCGAAAGCGCTGTCCGGCTATGCGCGGCGCTGGCCGGACGAAGCCGCGACGGTGGCGCTGTTCCACGCGCTTCTGGCGGATGCGGAAAACCCGTTCCGGCGCGAACGCCTCGCGGGACATTTCACCGCCTCCTGCTGGCTGGTCAGTCGCAACGGTGCCCGCGTGCTGCTGACCCACCACCGCAAGCTGGGCCTGTGGCTGCAATTGGGGGGACACGCCGACGGCGAGCGCGATCTGGCCGCCGCCGCGTTGCGCGAGGCGGAGGAGGAATCCGGCTTGCCGGGGCTGCACATCGAACCGGAGATCTTCGACCTCGACCGGCACTGGATTCCCGAACACAAGGGCGTCCCGGCGCACTGGCATTACGACGTGCGCTTCGTGGTGCGGGCCGGGTGGGAGGAAGCCTACTGCGTCAGCGCCGAGTCGCTGGATCTGGCGTGGCGCGGGATTGCCGAACTGGCCGATGACGCTGCGGCGGACGCTTCGGTGCGACGGATGGCGGGCAAGTGGCTGGCAAGGTGTCGCGCACAGGGCGTACTCCCGCAGGATTCATGCCCCGGCTGACGCGGGCGGGTCAGTACAGCACTCGCGTCCGCAGCGTTCCCGGAATCGCCGCAAGCGCGTCCCGGAGCGCGCTGGCCTGCGCCTCGTCGGCGGCAACGTCGATCACGACGTAGCCGACGTTCGGGTCGGTGCGCAGGTACTGGCCGTCGATGTTGAGCGCGGCCTGGGTGAATACGTCGTTGATCCGCGACAGCACGCCTGGCACGTTGCGGTGGATATGCAGCAGGCGCAGGCTGCCGGGATGCTCGGGCAGCGTCACCTCGGGGAAATTGACCGCCGAGAGCGTGCTGCCGTTGTCGCTGTAGCGCACCAGCTTGGCCGCGACCTCGACGCCGATGTTGTCCTGAGCCTCCAGCGTGCTGCCGCCGACGTGCGGGGTCAGGATCACGTTGTCCAGATCGCGCAGCGGCGACAGGAATTCGTCGCCATTGGCCTTGGGTTCGGCCGGGAACACGTCCACCGCCGCGCCGGCCAGATGGCCCGAGCGCAGCGCCGCGTCCAGCGCCTCGATCACGACCACGGTTCCGCGCGCGGCGTTGATCAGGTGCGCGCCCGGCTTCATCCGCGCGATCTGCGCCGCGCCGATCATCCATTGGGTGGACGGGGTTTCCGGCACGTGCAGGGTGACGATGTCGGCGCGTTCGAGCAGGTCGTCCAGCCCCGCCGCCGGCTGCGCGTTGCCCAACGCCAGCTTGGTCTCGATGTCGTGGAACAGTACCCGCATCCCGAGCGCTTCGGCCAGCACGCCGACCTGGGTGCCGATGTGGCCGTAGCCGATGATGCCCAGGGTCTTGCCGCGCACCTCGTGGCTGCCGGTGGCCGATTTGCTCCAGCCGCCGCGATGGCACTGGGCGTTCTTCTGCGGGATGCCGCGCGCCAGCAGGATGGCCTGCGCGATGACCAACTCGGCCACCGAACGGGTGTTGGAATAGGGCGCATTGAAGACCGGGATGCCGGCCAGTTCGGCGGTCTCCAGATCGACCTGGTTGGTGCCGATGCAGAAACAGCCGATCGCGACCAGTCGCTTGGCCTGCGCCAGGACTTCGGCGGTCAGCTGGGTGCGCGAGCGCAGCCCGACGATGTGTGCCTCGGCGATCCGCGCCTTGAGTTCGTCTTCCGGCAGCGCCTTGGCGTGGTATTCGATCTGGCTGTAGCCGGCCGCCTTGAAGGTCTCGACCGCGGTCTGGCTGACGCCCTCCAGCAGCAGCACGCGGATATCGTGTTTCGGAAACGAGGTCTTCGGAGGGGACATGCGGGTGAACATCTGCGGGGGTATGGAACAGCGACTATAGCCAGAACGGCGGCGTTTTTGTTGCGCTGCGTCATGCTATTTTGCACCCGGCATATGCCGGCGGGGCACCGATACCGCCGGTCGCGCCGATCCTTGACAGCCTGAGCCGCCGCCATGTCCGATTCCCGCCTTCTTTCGCTGCAGGCCACGCTGCCGACGCTGCGGCTGCTGACCGATGCGGCGGATCTGGAGCACTACGGTCGCGACTGGACCCGGCGCTGGACGCCGGCGCCGATGGCCATCGCGCTGCCCGACAGCGTGGAAGAGGTGCAGGCCATCGTGCGCTGGGCCAATGCCGAGGGCGTGGCTATCGTGCCTTCCGGTGGCCGTACCGGGCTGTCGGGCGGGGCGGTAGCCGCGCACGGCGAGCTGGTGGTCAGCACCGCCCGGCTGAACCGGGTGCTCGATTTCGATCCGGTCGATCGTTGCCTTGCCGTGCAGGCCGGCGTGCCGCTGCAGCGCGTCCACGAAGCGGCGCGCAGCCACGGCCTGCAGTACCCGGTGGATTTCGCGGCGCGCGGCTCCTGCAGCATCGGCGGCACTCTGGCCACCAACGCCGGCGGCATCCGGGTGGTGCGCTATGGCAATACCCGGCACTGGGTTGCCGGCCTGAAGCTGGTGACCGGCAGCGGCGAACTGATGGATCTGGGACGCGGACTGGTCAAGGATTCCAGCGGCTACGACCTGCGGCATCTGGCGATCGCTTCCGAAGGCACGCTGGGGATCATCGTCGAAGCCAGCCTGCGCCTCACCGATCCGCCGCCGCCGACCAACGTGATGCTGCTGGCGCTACCGTCCTTCGAGGCCCTGATGCAGGTCTTTGCGGCGTTCCGGGCGCGACTTGAGCTGCAGGCGTTCGAGTTCTTCACGGATCTCGCCCTGAAGCACGTGCTGGCGCATGGCGCCCAGCCGCCGTTCGCACAGACGCACCCGTTCTACGTGGTGACGGAATTTGCCTGCGACGCCGCCAGCGAGGCCGGGGCACTGGCCGCGTTCGAGCAATGCCTGGAACAGGGACTGGCCAGCGACGGTGTGCTCAGCGCCAGCGAGGCCCAGGCCGCGCAGCTGTGGCGGCTGCGCGAAGGCATCACCGAAAGCATCGCCAGGTACTTGCCTTACAAGAACGATGTCGTGGTGCGGGTGTCGGCGATGCCGGCGTTCCTGCGCGAGACTCAGGCGCTGCTGGCCGAGGCCTACCCGCATTTCGAAGTGATCTGGTTCGGCCACATCGGCGATGGCAACCTGCACATCAATGTCCTGAAGCCGGAATCCATGGCGCAGGACGCCTTCGTGGCCGACTGCGAAAACGTGACGGCTCTACTGGCGCAGGCGCTGCAGGCGCACGGCGGAAGCATTTCCGCCGAGCATGGAATTGGACTGGTCAAGAAGCCGTATCTGTCCTGCACCCGCAGCGCCGCCGAAATCGCGGCGATGCGCGGGATCAAGGCGGCGCTGGATCCGAACGGGATCATGAATCCGGGAAAGGTGTTCGATGCGGAGTGAAGCACTTGCGGTTGTCGCTGACCCGCGTTGGCGATTCGACTAGAATGATCTGTGTTCACGAGGGGTCAGTCACGTGCGTATCAAGGTTCGCGGGCGCGTGGAGACATGATGTGATCGGTGTCGCCTGGGCACGCTGCGATGAAGATCGCGGCGCGGGTCGCGGGAGTTTTGCGTGTTGAGAGGATTCGATCCGATCGCTGCCATTCTGGCATTCCTGATCACGGCGGGAGTGATGTGCCTGCTGCGGCCGGTCGCGCATCGGCTGGATCTGCTGGATCACCCCCAGGGGCGCAAGGATCACGCCGCGCCAACGCCCGTGACGGGCGGCCTTGCCATCTTCATCGGTTGCGTTGCGGCCTTCTTCCTGTTCCAGAATTCCGCCAGCGATGGACTGCGGGCGTTCAGCGCCGCGGCCCTGCTGCTGGTCGTGGTCGGACTGTGGGACGACATGCGCGACGTGCGCTGGTACTGGCGCATCCTGGCGCAGGTGGTCGCGGCACTGATCGTCATTTACTGGGGCGGCGTCCGGGTCGAGCAGATCGGCCCGGTGTTCGGTCTGTCGAAGCTCTCGCTGGGCTGGCTGTCGGTGCCGTTCACGGTGTTCGCCACGGTCGGCATCATCAATGCGATGAACATGATCGACGGCGCCGATGGACAGGCGGGGTTGCTGGGTCTGGCCACCCTGGCAATGCTGATGGTGGCTTCCTTCTACGCGGGCAACACGCTGCTGGCCGAACGGGTATCGGTGCTGGCAGGTGGACTGGCGGGATTCTTGATCTGGAACCTGCGCCTGCCGTGGCGACCGCGCGCCAGCGCTTTCCTCGGCAATGCCGGCAGCGCCTTGCTGGGTCTGGTCATCGCCTGGGTGAGTTTCCGACTGACCCAGAACCCGGGGCATCCGGTGAATCCGGTGCTGGCGCTGTGGCTGCTGCCGATCCCGGTGATGGATTGCCTCGTGGTCAGCGTGCGGCGGATGCGTCAGGGGCGTTCGCCGTTCTTCGCCGACCGCAGCCACATCCACCACATCCTGCAGGATGCCGGTTTCGGGCCGACTCGCGCTGCGCTGCACTTGACCTGGTTCAGCCTGCTGTGCGGGCTGGTCGTGGGGCAGGCGATGCGCATGGACGTCCCCAATCCCGTGTTGCTGGCGTTGTTCGTGCTGCTGTGCCTGTGCTGGTACGCACTGACCAGTCGGCGGGAACGGGCGGTGGCGTTGTTCAGCAGGCTTCGGCGCGCGCACCCGGCGCCGGCGCGTGCGGAGATCGAACCGCAGGCTGCGCCCGTGCCCGAACGTTCCGATCGCTCAGCATGAGGAAATCGGCAGCGCAGCTCAAGAAGGTTGGCAGGCAACGGCATTGGGCGTTGTCGTGCGGTTCCAGGCCGTTGGAATCGACCGTATGAGTTGGATCGCAATCGCGCTGCTCGTCGTCGGCGTCTGGCTCGCGATCAAGGTTGTCGATGCGCTGCTCAAGCTGGCGTTCTGGGGCGTGGCGCTGGTGGGTGCCTACTGGTTCCTGGCGCCGCTGATGGATTGGCCCTGGCCGTTTTGAGCGGATCCGGAAGGGGTTTTCGACGCAGTTGAACGCGGGAAAATGCGGCCGGAACCCCGGTCTCAACCGTCGCGTGGTTTGCGTCCGCGTGGGCTAGGCGGGCGGCGTTTGCCCGTGCCGGCCGCGCGATCGTCGTCGGTGGCGGGACGCATCCGCAACGGCTGGCCGGCCACGCGCACTTTCTTCAGGTGGGCCAGGAGCTCGTGCGGCATGCCTTCAGGCAGATCGACCAGCGTGTGGTCGTCGCGGATGTCGATGCGACCGATGTAGCGGCTTTCCAGATCGGCTTCGTTGGCGATCGCGCCGACGATATTGCCGGGCTGGACGCCGTGCCGGTGGCCAACTTCGATCCGGAACGTCTGCATCGGGAAGTCGGGCGCGGGGCGTTCGCGGGGCGGGCGCGGCGGCGATGCGTGCCGAGGATGGGCGTCTTCGGAGTGCGCTTTCGGGCCTGCGCCATCGTGGGGACGGCGACGGGCGTCTGGCTCGGGCGCATCGTCGCGACGGCGGCGGTCCGGCGGGGGCTGGAACGCCCGTTCCGGCTTGGCCGGCTGCGGCAGCAGCAGCGGCGTCTTGCCCTGCACGAGCTTGGCCAGGGCCGCCGCGATTTCCGCCATTGGCACGTTCCTTTCGTTCTCGAAGCGCTCCACCAGTTCGCGGAACATCGTCAGGTCTTCGCTGCCGAGCGCGGCATCGATCTTTTCGAGGAACTTCGCCACCCGCCGCGCGTTGACCGCATCGACGCTGGGCAATGTCATCGGCTCGATGGTCTGGCGAGTGGCGCGTTCGATCGCGCGCAACATGCCGCGCTCGCGCGGAGCCACGAACAGGATCGCCTCGCCGCTGCGGCCGGCGCGCCCGGTCCGGCCGATGCGGTGGACGTAGCTTTCGGTGTCGTAGGGGATGTCGTAATTGAGGACGTGGCTGATGCGCTCCACGTCCAGCCCGCGCGCGGCGACGTCGGTGGCGACCAGTACGTCGATCTGGCCGTCCTTGAGCCTGCCGATGGTGCGCTCCCGGGTTTTCTGTTCGACGTCGCCGTTGATCGCCGCCGCCGAGAATCCGCGCGCCGCGAGTTTGTCGGCCAGTTCCTCGGTGGCCTGCTTGGTCCGTGCGAACACGATCATCGCCTCGAACGGCTCGGCCTCCATGATCCGAGTCAGCGCGTCGAGCTTGTTGATGCCGCTGACCATCCAGTAGCGCTGCCGGATCCCGGCAGCGGTGGCGGTCTGCGCCTTGATCGCCACTTCCACCGGCTCGCGCAGGTGGGCCTTGGCGATGCGCCGGATCGGCGCCGGCATGGTGGCCGAGAACAGTGCGACCTGGCGGGTGTCGGGCGTGCTTTTCAGCACCGTTTCGACATCGTCGATGAAGCCCATGCGCAGCATCTCGTCGGCCTCGTCGAGCACCAGCAGGCGCAGTTGCGACAGGTCCAGGGTGCCGCGCTGGAGATGGTCGATCACCCGCCCCGGCGTGCCGACCACGACGTGAACGCCGCGCCGCAGCGCGTGCAGCTGGGGGCCGTAGCCCTGGCCGCCGTAGATCGGCAGGATCTGGAAGCCGGGAATGTGTCTTGCGTAGGTCTGGAACGCTTCGGCGACCTGGATGGCCAATTCGCGCGTGGGCGCCAGCACCAGCACCTGCGGTTTGCCGGGCGTCGGGTCGAGGTGTGCCAGCGCGGGCAGGGCGAAGGCGGCGGTCTTGCCGGTTCCGGTCTGGGCCTGGCCGATGACGTCCTTGCCCGCCAGAAGCGGCGGAATGGTGGCCGCCTGGATCGGGCTGGGCGATTCGTAGCCAACGTCGCGCAGCGCGGCCAGCAAGGGTTCGGGCAGGCCGAAGGCGGTGAACGGGGGCAGCGGGTCGTGATCGGCGCTCATGGTGCCTTGGGGCGAAATCGCCGAAGTCGGACGTGCGCGCATTCTACCCGGGTCGCGGTTGGCGGCCGTGATCGGACGCCGGACGTGGACGGCTGGAGCTTGCTCCCCCAGCCAGTACCCGCGACCCGGACGGGCCGTCAGTTCGGGAAACACCCCGGCGGCAAGACGCCGATCCGCGTGCTTCTCAAACCGTCCACTTCAAGGATCCAGGAATCCCGGCGACTGTCGAGATATGCCCTGTCTTGCCGTGGAATCCGGCGAAGGTTCAATCGTGCCGATTGGCCGCCGCGTGCTCGGCAACCACCCGTGCAACGCAGCCCGTCACGGCCTTGCCCATCGGGATGTGCAGGAACTCGTTCGGGCCATGCGCGTTCGAGTGCGGGCCGAGCACGCCGGTGATCATGAACTGCGCGTCCGGATACTTCTCGCCGAGCATGCCCATGAACGGGATCGTGCCGCCTTCGCCCATGTACATCGCCGACTTGCCGAAGAAATCCAGGCTCGACTGCTCGATCGCATCCTCCAGCCACGGGGCCATGGCCGGTGCGTTCCAGCCGGTGCTGGCCTTTTCCAGATGCAGGGTGATGTGTGCGCCGTAGGGCGGATCCTTCAGCAGGGCTTCCTGCAGCAGCTCGCCGCCGCGCTTGCCGTCCAGGGTCGGCGGCAGGCGCAGGCTGAGCTTGAGCGAGGTGGACGGGCGCAGCACGTTGCCGGCCGACGCCAGCGGCGGCAGGCCATCGGCCCCCGTGATCGACAGCGCAGGGCGCCAGGTGCGGTTGAGCACCAGCTCGACGCGATCCGTACCCATCGGCGACATGCCGGGAAGGAACGGGAACTTGCTGAACACCTCGTCGCCCAGCGCTTCGGCCATTTTCCGGGCCTGCTGCAGGCGATCGGCGGGAATTTCGACGTGCATGGCGTCGATCAGGATCCTGCCGCTGCCGGCGTCCTCGATGCGCGACAGCAGCTCGCGCAGGATCCGGAAGCTGGACGGGACGATTCCGGACGCATCGCCGGAGTGCACGCCTTCCGAGAGCACCTCGACGGTGAGGTTGCCGCCGGCCATGCCGCGCAGCGAGGTCGTGCACCACAGCTGCTCGTAATTGCCGCAGCCGGAGTCGAGGCAGACCACCAGCGACGTCTTGCCGATGCGGCTCGACAGATGATCGACATAGGCCGGCAGGTCGTTGCTGCCGGACTCCTCGCAGGCTTCGATCAGCGCCACGCAGCGCGCATGCGGCGTGCCCTGGGCCTGCAGCGACATCAGCGCGGTCAGCGCTCCGAAGATCGCGTAGCCGTCGTCGGCGCCGCCGCGACCGTACAGGCGGTCGCCTTCCAGCACCGGCGTCCACGGCCCCTTGCCCTCGTCCCAGCCGGTCATTTCGGGCTGCTTGTCGAGGTGGCCGTAGAGCAGTACGCAGTCCTCGTCGCTGCCGCCGTTGAACGCCGGCACTTCGATGAAGATCAGCGGCGTGCGGCCTTCCAGTCGCACCACTTCGATCCGCATGCCCGCCACCGATTGCGCCCTGGCCCAGCCCTCCAGCAGGGCCACCGCGCGATCCATGTGGCCGTTCTTCACCCAATCGACGTCGAACAGCGGCGACTTGTTCGGGATGCGGATGTACTCGACCAGGGTCGGGACGATTTCGCTGTCCCATTTGGCGGCGATGAATTCCCTTGCTCTGGCGGCATCGAACGGGCTGCTGGACATGACATTCCTTTGGATTTCGCAACAACTTTGCATTGTAGCGCGTGATGCTGGAGTCCTGTTTCCGGCTTGCCCCGACGGGATCAGACTTTTCCTACCCGTTGTCGGGGTGAAAGTCTGATGCCCTTCGGGCGCCTTCCCGATACCTTGGCTCCATCGCGATGGGCAAGCTGCACTCACCGGCCGCAAGACGCGGACCGGAAGCCACCCACCGCAAGGAGCAAGCCATGAAGTCCCTGTCCACCCTGCTGTCCTCGATCGTCCTGCTGTTCGCCCTGCTCGGCAACGCGATCGCCGGCGAAACGGTCAACATCAACACCGCTGACGCCGCCACCCTGGATCGCGTGCTGGTCAACGTCGGGCCGGCCAAGGCGCAGGCCATCGTCGAATACCGCCGCGCCAACGGCGCCTTCCGCAGCCCCGAACAACTCGCCATGGTCAAGGGCATCGGCCTGAAAACCGTTGAACGCAACCGCGACCGGATCGTCATCGGGACGGCACGCCCCGCGGTGCAGCCGGCCGGGCAGGCCACTCCCGCGCGCGCACCGCAATCCGTGGCACGGCGATGAACGCGCTGGCGGTCGTCAAGCCGAGGAGAGAGGACGTGACCGTCGTCGCAGCGCAGGGAATGCCTGCGCCGGCGGCAAGGATCCTCCGCTCCGGAGACTATCGCCGGATGCCGTGGAAGAACGGCGCCGGCAGGACTTCGGAAATCCTTTGCGAGCCGACCGCCGGAGACTGGCGCTGGCGGCTGTCGATCGCCGAGATCGAAGTCGCCGCGCCGTTTTCCTCCTATCCGGGCGTGGATCGCGAGTTGGTGCTGCTGTCGGGCAATGGGATGCGATTGCGCTTCGACGATGGCCAGGTCAGCGAACTGCTGCCGCCCTATGGCGGACTGCGTTTCCCGGGCGAACGGCGGCTGGTTGGAGAGCCGATCGATGGCCCGAGTCGCGATTTCAACCTGATGTGGAAGCGCGGCGAGATCGAAGCCTGCCTGTGGCGCCGGCCGCTGGCAGGAACCATGGTGCTGTTCGCGGCGCCAGGCGAAACCTGGGTGGTGCATTTGCTCACGGGTCAGGGGCGATTCGCCGACGAGTCCGGGCTGGGCGTCATCGATCCGGGCGATACCGCGATCCTGTGCGCCAGTGGCAACGATCGTGTCCGGTTTGCGCTGGATGCCAGCGGGGAAGCGCTGGTGGCGCACATTCGCGAGATTCGGACCCATCAAGGGACCCGCGACGGCGCTTGCGCCTGAGCGCGGAACCCGGAGTCAACGCGGCGACGAAGGAACCGACGCTGCGGCGGCACAGGGACGTGCCGCACCTGTTTTGACGGGCAACGTCACCGCGGGCGACTGAATCCCGTCGTTGTCCAGCTGCGGCGATCTTCTCGGACACGCTGGAATCCGCACGGAGGCGCAGCTTGAGGATCAATACCTGTAATTGACCGTCACCCAGGCGCTGCGCGGCGCGGCGGGGCTGATGTTGTTGTTGCTGTGGGCGCTGGCGAAATAGCGCACGTTGCCGAGGTTCTCGACGTTGACCTGGACTTCCATCGTCGGCGTGACCGTCCAGTACAGCGCCGCATCGACGCGGGTGAAGGCGGGCAGGGTCACCTGATTGTCCACGTTGGCGTACAGGGCGCCACGGTAGACGATGCCCAGGCCGGCGCCGAAGCGCGGCGTGAAGTCGTACCGGTTCCACAGCGATGCGGAATGGCGCGGGAGCTGCGCCAGGCGGTTGCCCTTGAGGATCGTCGCCGACTGGGTCGTGGTGATTTCGCCGGACTGCCAGGCGTAGCCGCCCATCACCTGCCAGGCATCGGTGATGCGCCCGGCCAGGCCGAGCTCGACGCCGCGCGTTTGCTGGCCGTCGACCAGCAACATGCGGGTGACGTCGTTGGGGTCGACGATGGCGACGTTGCCGCGGTCCAGCCGATAGATGGCGATGCTGGCCTGCAGGTCGCGGCGGATGTCCCACTTGGCACCGATTTCGCGGTTGCGGAAGCTCTCGGGCTTCAGCGCCGCGTTGCTGGCGGTGAGGGAGGCGAGTTGGTCGCCGGAGCGCGGCTGGAACGCGCGGCTGTAGCTGGCGTAGATCGAGACATCGGCGCTCGGCTTGAAGACCAGGCCGGCGCGCGGCGACAGCATGTGGTCGCGGCTGCGGAAGACCTGGCCGTCGCGGTTGTTGCGCAAGTCGACCCGGAAGTCGTCGTAGCGCAGGCCCACGATGGCCTGCCATTGCGGCGAGAACTCGATCTGGTCCTGCAGGTAGATCGCGCCGATTCTGGCAGTGGTGTGGTTGTCGGCGTCGGTCGCGCTCTGGTGGAAATCGACCGCGACGTCGACATTGGGCGAGGCTAGCGGGACCACGTTGGCTCCGGGCGCGAAATAACCGGTCATGCGGAAATTGTCGTTGGCCTGGTATCCGAGCTCGCTGCCGAGGAGCACGGTGTGGCGCATTACCATGCCCGAGGTCTCCCAGACCAGATCGGTCTGGTTGAAGACATTGGTGCGACGGGTCGCATGGTTGTAGGCCGACAGCGTGACCGTGGTGCCGCCGGCGCCGACGGCACCGGGGTAGACGTTCTGGTAGAACTTGTCGTAGTCGGCCCAGCGCAGATGATTGCGCAGGCTCAGGTTTCCGGTGAAGGCGTGCTGGAGGGTGGCGTCGAAGGCGTCGACGTCGGCGGTGGCGAAGCTGGCGTCGGGATTGCCGAAGAAGGTCGAGGGGTCGACATCGACCGGGCGCCCCTGGAAGGAAGGCACGCCGCGATCGGCAGTGCGGCTGTCGTGGAAGCGCTCGTAGGAGAGCAGCAGCGAAGTCGAGCCGCCGAAGTCGACGTTGAACGTCGGGTTGATGCCGTTGCGCTTCAGGTAGGCGTCGTCGCGGAAGCTGTCGGAATTCTCATAGACGGCGTTGATGCGGAAACCCGCGGCATCGCCGATTCCGATGCCGTAGTCGATGGTTCCCCGGCGGCGCAGGCCGGAGCCGAACTGGGCGGTGCCGCTGCGATGTTCCATGCCATCGGCGGCGCGGGTGATGCGGTTGATGACGCCGCCACTGCCACCGCGTCCGAAGGCCAGCGCGTTCGGCCCTTTGAGCGCCTCGATCCGGTCGAGGTTGTACATGTCCCGGTAGTACTGGACGTCGTCGCGGATGCCGTCGACGTAGAAATCCCCGGTGGTGCTGATGCCGCGCATCACCGGCGTGTCGCGGTTGCCTTCGCCCTGTGCGGTGCCGATCCCAGGCATGTAGCGGAAGGCGTCGCCGAGGCTGTGCATGGCCTGATCGGCGGCCAGCTTGTCGGTGACGACGGTGACTGCCTGCGGTACGTTCAGCAGGGCGGTATTGGTGCGGGTCGCGCCGCGGGTGCTGCGCACGTTGTAGTCGGGCAGGTAGCGTTGGCCGATCACCACCACGCCGTCCAGCTGGGTGGTGCCGTCGTTCTGCGCGGCCTGCGGCGTTGCGATATCTGCAGACGGGCTGGCGGCTGCTGTTCCCGTCGTCGGTTGGACGGCCTCCGGCCGGTCCGTGCCGGTACCCGCCAGGGCGGGCATGCACAGGCTCAGACCAACGGTCAGGGTGAGGGTTGCACTCGACAGCGCGCACGGGTGCGACGACATGGGATCCCTTGTGTCCGAGGCGACATCGGGTCGCCGTTTGCGCAAATGATAATGCGAGCGATTCGCATGTGCAATAAAAATCCAGACACGAGGATTTCGAACCGATGCAGAGTCACCGCAGTCCGCGGCCGCCTGGGGGCGCGAATCCGGTTGTCGTCACTCTCGAGCGTCGGGCGACGGCGCAGCGTTCAGGTTGCCGACTTCCACCGCCACCACGCCCTCCATCCGGCGCAGGGCATCCGCCTTGGCGAGAAGTTCGGCGCGGGGTCGCGGTGGGTCGCATTCGAGTTCAACCACGTCCAGCCCGTCGCCGTCGCGGCGCAAGGTGACGGTGGACATTTCCAGTCCGGTGTCGGCGATGGCTTCTTCCAGCCGCGCCAGCGGCGTGCCGCCCGCCAGTCGCAGGCGGACGTGGTTGTTGCGGAAATTGCGGCGCAGATAGCGCCGCTCCAGCGGCTTGAGGATGGCCAGGATGATCCACATCAGCGCCGTGCCCAGGGCGGCGGCAAGGTACATGCCGGCGCCGGAGGCCAGGCCGACCGCGGCAACGGCCCACAGGCCTGCTGCGGTCGTCAGGCCGCGGATCACCTGCTCGCGCTGCAGGAACAGGATGGTGCCGGCGCCGAGGAACCCGATGCCGCTGATGACCTGCGCGGCGATTCGGGAAGGATCCAGGACGATGGCCGGGCGCCCGAGTACGTCCTGGAAGCCGTAGGTCGACACCAGCATGGTGAGCGCAGCGCCGACGCAGACCAGCATGTGGGTGCGCAGACCCGCCGCCCATTCGTGGTGCTCGCGGTTGACCCCGATGACCCCGCTGAGCGCGGCCGCCAGGATCAGACGCAGCCCCATTTCCCACCATGCAATCATCGGCGTGGCTCCTCGGGCATCTCAATCGTCGCGATCGTCGCGCACATACACCCGGCCGTCTTCGACCTTGACCGGGAACTTGATCACGGGCTCGTGTGCCGGGGCGCACAGCGCGCGGCCGTCCTGCACGTCGAAGCGGGCACCGTGCAGTACGCATTCGATCTCGCCGCTGGCGGCATCGAAATGGCCGACCGATAGTTCGAAATCCTCGTGCGAACAGCGATCCTCGTAGGCGTAGAGGTCGCCGTCGAGGTTGAATACGACGATCTGCACGCCGGAGACCTCGTCGAAGGCGACCTGCATCTCGCCGGGCAGCAGCTCGGCGGTGGTGCAGACGAAGGTCCATCCTCCGCTCATGCCGCGCACTCCACAACCAGAGGCTTCTCGAGAACCACGAAGCGCAGGTCGTCGCGCTTCGGCAGTCCGAAACGCGGGTCGCCGTAGGGGAAGGGCCTGGTCTCCCCGGTGGCGCTGTAGCCGCGGCGTCGGTACCAGTCGATCAGCTCCGGGCGCTGTTCGATCACGGTCATGCGCAGCGCCGGAAGTCGCCATTCGTCGGCCGCGATGCGCTCGCACTCCGCGAGAATCCTCGACCCCAGCCCCGATCGCTGCAATTCGGGAGCCACCGCGAACATGCCGAAATAACCGGCGTCGCCGTCGCGGCAGACGTGGGCGCAGGCGATCGGTGTCGCTTCATCCTCGGCGACGAGCACGCGGCTCTGTGGCCTGGCGATGTCCGCGCGCAGGACTTCCGGATCGATCCGCTCGCCGTCGAGCAGGTCGGCCTCGGTGGTCCAGCCGGCGCGGCTGGGCTCGCCGCGGTAGCAGCGCGTGACCAGCGCAACCAGCGCGGGAACGTCGTCCAGGGTGGCGGCGCGCAGCGGCGTCGCGGAGTTCAAGGCATCCATGCGGCAATGCTAGCGCGGATCGGATGAATTCCCCGGCACGCGCAGCGCGCTGTCCGGCAAGGTGAAGACGGCGCGGAACGGGATGCCGCGTGCTTTCCAGAACCGTGAGGCATCCTCGAGGATTTCCAGCAAGATCGTCAGGCTGGATGGATCCCGGGCGCGCAGGGCGCTGGCGTGGGTGAACATCAGGACGTATCCGCCGGCTTCGTGCAGCCAGCCCAGGTCGCGCAGCTGGTCTGCCAGCGCGTCCCAGTTCCGGCCTTGCTCCGCGGGCGTGCGCAGCGCGCGGGCGAGGCGCTTGAGCAGTCCGGTCTTGCTTTGGCAGGCACGCAGATCGACGGGCAAGACCTGCAGACTGGCCGCATTGGCCGCGACATTCAGCGCATCGATCTCGATCGCGGCAATGCTGGCAATGCCGTTGCGGGCCGGGTCCGCCAGATCGCGGGCGATCGGATTCATGGAGGCGCGTCCTCGATGTCGAAGCGGCGGAAGCTGCGGTAGTGGTCGGCGCTGTAGTACCAGACCTGCGGCGGCGTGCCGCCGGTGACGATGCGACGCGTGCCGCGGTGCGACAGGCCGGGCGTCGGCACCGTGTACTCGCGATACCAGCCGCGCGGCTGGCGGGGCAGGCGACCTTCGTAGTTGCCGAAAACGCTGCCGTCCTGCGCGTTGGGAAAGGGTCCGCCGCGCCGGATGCGGGAAACGACCTCGCCCGCTTCAGGCGGCAGGAAGTCCGGCAGACCCTGCGACGGTGGGCGCGAGGCGGGATCGGCCCGTGGTGCAGGCGTAATTCCGACGCCTGCGGGATTTGCGACATCGGCGCTCGCGTTGATCGAGTCTGGCGTCGATGCGCTGGTGTTCGTCTGCAGCTGTCGCCAGCCGAACACCAGCGCAATGGCAAGGAGCAGCCAGACGAGGGTCGGGGATTTGCGCATCCGGCAAGGATAGCGTTGCCGGCATGGTGCGCGGGCGGCGCTTGCCCCGTCCATGCGAACATGTCTGCAACCTTTCCGGTAAAACCGTCATGCGCACCGTTCTGTATTACGCCCCGGGTTCCGCCAGCTTCCTCGTGCACTGGCTGATGATCGAGTTCGGCATGGACTACGAATTGCGGCGGGTGGATTTCGACAGCGACGCACAGAAATCGCCGGAATATCTGGCCCTCAATCCGAACGGCGTCGTTCCGACCCTGGTGATCGACGGCAAACCGCTGCACGAGGCGCCGGCGCTGGCGCTGTGGCTGGCCGAGCGGCATCCGCAGTGGGGCTTCGCTCCGGCGCCGGACGATCCGCGCCGATTCGAATTCCTGCAGTGGATGTTCGATCTGGCCAACGAGGTGCAGCCGCTGGTGCGGCAGTGGTGGTTTCCCGATCCGGTGGCCGGCCCGGAGCAGCGTGAGGCGGTCAAGACGCACGCCGGACGGCGCCTGGCTGGACACTGGCGGCGGATCGATGCCCATCTTGCGGCGCATGGCCCGCACCTGCTCGGCGCCGAGCCGACGGTGCCGGATTTCTTCCTTGTCCTGCTGATGCGGATCGGTCGCAAGATGGAGGCATCGGCGCTGGAATTCCCGCATCTGGCCGAATTGGCGCGACGGATGGCCGCGCGGCCGACGTTCGCGACGTTGTACCAACGCGAGGGGCTGAGCGAGTGGCCATGACCCGCGTACCCGCGGCGGAGCGCTGAGGTGCGGCTGTCCGGCACCCTCATCATCGTTGGCCTGACCGTGCTGGTGTCCTGGCGCGCATTCCACGACCGCACGCTGCTGGAGCGGTTGTTGCTGTGGCCGCCAGCAGTTCAACGCCGGCGCCAGTACGACCGGCTGCTGACCTATGGCTTCGTCCACGCCGACTGGACCCACCTGTTGTTCAACATGATCACGCTGTGGTCGTTCGGAAGCGCGGTGGAACAGGTGTATTCGGCATGGTTCTCGCCGCTGGGATATGCGCTGTTCTACCTGTCGGCGATCGTGGTCTCGATTCTTCCGACGTTCATTGTGCAACGCAAAAATCCCGGCTACCGGAGCCTAGGCGCGTCCGGCGGCGTGTCGGCTGTTTTGTTTGCCTTCATCTTGTTCGACCCCTGGTCGAAGCTGATCATCTTCCCTCTGCCGATCCCGATTCCGGCCATCCTGTTCGCTGTTTTGTACGTCGGCTACAGCCTGTGGATGGATCGTCGTGGGGGCGACAACGTCAATCACAGCGCGCACCTGTGGGGCGCTGCCTATGGGGTTTTGCTCACGCTGGCGCTGCAGCCGCGGGTGCTTGGGCATTTCCTGCAGCAGCTGACCGGCTGAGGGGGACCTGCGCCTTGGGCGTCGACAGCCGGAGGCGTGGCGTGGCGGCGGTTGAGCCGGCCCTCCGCCCCGTCCCGCCGGGCATGGAAAAAAATGCGCTGAAATCCACACTTTCCCCCAAAAACAGGGTAAGGTGCGCGCACTGTTTCAAGCGGGATCACGGTACATCGTGACCCGATGCGGTAGATCGGCTGCGATCCGCTACATCGTGTGCGTTACCCCTTGCTCGACAGTCGCGGTTCGAATTTTCGGATCGTGTTTCCATGACCCACTGTTTCAGGAGTAACAACATGTCTGATCGTCAGTCCGGAACCGTCAAATGGTTCAACGACGCCAAGGGCTTCGGCTTCATCACCCCCGAGTCCGGCCCGGACGTCTTCGTCCACTTCCGCTCGATCCAGGGCACCGGCTTCCGCTCGCTGCAGGAAGGCCAGAAGGTGACCTTCAAGGTCGTGCAGGGCCAGAAGGGCCTGCAGGCGGACGAAGTGCAGGCGGCGTAAGTCGCAACACCGCGTCAACGAGAGCCCGGCTTCGGCCGGGCTTTTTTTGCGGAAAACAGCGCCTCCCTTCCGGCGCTGCCCCGAGGGCCGCTGGCTGCGACGGGTCTTCCATCCGGCATGAGATTGCTGCCGTGCGCCGACATCGAATGTCATGCCAAGACGGAGCCGCCCCTTCCCAAAGACGAGGGTCGTGGGAAAATGCGTGGCGTCATGCCGATGCTTGTTGCCCTGGAGCCTGTCGTGCCCGTCTTGCCGATCCATCCTCGTCCATCACAGGTCGCGCTGGTGCTGGCGCTTGGGCTGCTGGCCGGATGCAATCGCGATGCGCGGCAATCCGGTCCTGATGCGAATCCGCCGGCGCCGGCGGCGCCCGCTGCCGTGGCGGAGCCGGGAGCCGAGGCCCCGGTGTCGCTGAAGGACACCATCGAGACCACGCCTTCCTACATCATCGGCATCAGCTATCCGCAGGCGGCCAGCAAGTATCCGGCGCTGGCACGCGCATTGCGCGACTTCGCCGAGGCGTCGCGGGCGCGGTTGATGCAGGCGGTGGACGGGCTGCACGGGGCGAAACCGGAGGCGCCGTTCGACCTGAGCCTGCCGTTCACCCTTCTGGTCGAAACCCCGCGGGTCGTGGTCGTGGGCGTGGACGGCACCAGCTACACCGGCGGCACCCACGGCACGCCCTTGGTCGAACGCTTCGTCTGGCTGCCGCAGATGCAGCAGATGCTCGCGGCCGAGCAACTGGTTCCGGATGCCGCGAACTGGAAGCCCGTGTCCGAGTACGTGCGCGAGCAGTTGATGACCCAGCTGTCGCAGCAACTGGACGAGGATGATGTGCCGCCCGACCAGCGCGCGCAGCGCATGCGCAAGGCCAGCGCCACGATCTCTGCGGGCACCACGCCGGAGGTGCGCAATTTTTCCCGCTACGAGCCGGTGGTGAATGCCGACGGCAGCATCCGTTCGCTGCGTTTCGTATTCCCGCCGGAGCAGGTGGCGCCCTACGATGCCGGACAGCAGTCCGTGGAGGTGCCGGCCAGCGTGTTGCGGCCGCTGGTGGCGCAGGCGTACCGGCCGCTGTTCCACGCGGAGTGAAGCAGCCTGTGGGCGCGCGCCCTGCGCCCTGCCAAATCGTGGCCGGGGGCGCCCTCACGCGTCTTGCGGAAGCGTGTCCTGCGCGCGGTCAGTTCACATTCAGGCCGCGGCGCTCCAGCAGCGGCTCGATCGTCGCCTCATGGCCGGCCAGGTTCGGGAACAGCCTGGCCGGGTCGATCTGGCCGCCCGGCGCCAGCACCTTGGCGCGGATCGCATCGCCGTTGGCCCGGGTCAGGCCGCCGTTGTCCTTGATCCACTGGGTGGTGTTGGCGGCCAGCACTTCCGACCAGATGTAGGCGTAATAGCCGGCCGCGTAGTCGCCCATGATGTGGCTGAAGTAGGGCGTGCGATAGCGCGGCGGCACCGGCGGGTAGTCGAAGCCGTCGGCCTTGAGCGCCTGCGCTTCGAATGCCATCACGCCGGAGGCGTCCGGGATCCGCTCCAGCGGCAGCTGATGCCAGCGCTGGTCGAGCATCGCCGCTTCCAGGTATTCGGTGGTGGCAAAACCCTGATTGAACTTCGAGGCGGCGATCACCTTGTCCAGCAGCGCCTGGGGCATCGGCGCGCCGGTGCGGTAGTCGTGCGCGTAGTGGGCCAGGACGGACGGCCAGTCCGCCCACATCTCGTTGTACTGGGAGGGGTATTCAACGAAATCGCGCGGCACGTTCATCGAGAAATACGGATAGCGCACGTCCTGGAAGAAGCCGTGCAGGGCGTGGCCGAATTCGTGGAACGCGGTGGTGACCTCGTCCCAGGTCAGCAGCGTCGGTTTGCCGGCCTCGGGCTTGGGAATGTTGAGATTGTTGGTGACGACCGGCATTTCGCCGGTCAGCGCGGACTGGGCGACGTAGGTGTCCATCCAGGCGCCCCCCTGCTTGGTGGAACGCGCGTAGGGGTCGAAGATGAACATCGCCAGCGGACTGCCGTCGGTGTCGAACACCTCGTAGATCCAGGTGTCCGGATGGTATTTCGGCAGGTCGGTGCGTTCCTTGAAGGTGATGCCGTAGAGCTGGGTGGCGGCGTAGAACACGCCGTTTTCCAGCACGTTCTTCAGCTCGAAATAGGGCTTGAGCTGGCTTTCGTCGAAATCGTACCGGGCCTGCCGCACCTTCTCGCTGTAATACGCCCAGTCCCAGGGTTCCAGCTGGAAGCTTGGCCGGCCGGCGCGTTGCTGCTCGGCGTCGATCATCGCCTGCAGGTCGGCGCCTTCGCGGCGGGCGTTGGCCAGCGCCTTGGGCGCGAGCTGGCCGAGCATGCGGTTGACGTTGTCCTGATTGCCGGCGGTCTCGTCGGCGAGGATGAAGTTGGCGTAGGTATCGAAACCGAGCAGGCGGGCGCGCTCGGCGCGCAGCTTGAGGATGCGCGAAACCACGCCGGTGTTGTCCCACTGGCCGCCGCGGCTGCCGCGTGCGACCGAGGCCTGGTGCAGGCGTTCGCGCAGGGCGCGGTCGCGCAGCTGTGCCTCGGCCGGCTGGCCGGTGGTATTGGTCAGGGCGATCACGTATTTGCCAGGCAGGTCGCGCGCGCGCGCGGCCTCGGCGGCGGTGGCGATCTGCTCGTCGCTCATGCCGGCCAGCTGGTCGCGGCTGTCGACCACGAGGGCCGAAGCGTTGACCTCGTCCAGCACGTTCTGGTCGAACGTCGTGCCCAGCTGTGAAAGCTCGGTGTTGATCTCGCGGATGCGCGCCTTTTGCGCATCGCCCAGCGCCGCGCCGGCGCGAACGAAGTCCTGGTAGCGTTTTTCCAGCAGACGCAGGTCGATGGCGTCCAGCCCCAGCGTGGCGCGGGCGTCGTACAGCGCCTTGATCCGGGCGAACAGCTTCGGATTCAGCGCGATCGCGTCGCGGTGGGCGGCGAACTTCGGTGCGTACTCGACTTCCAGCGCGGCCCGTGCCGGAGTCTTGTCGCTGGCGACGAAGTTGAAGAACACGCTGGTAGCGCGATTGAGCAGGCGGCCGCTGCGCTCCAGCGCGACGACGGTGTTCTGGAAGGTCGGCGCCTCCGGGCTGTTGGAGATGGCGTCGATCTCGCGCAGCTGCTGTGCCATGCCGTAGTCGAAGGCGGGCGCAAAGTCACTGTCCTTGATCCGGTCGAACTGCGGAAAGTTCAGGTCCAGCGGGCTGGGGGCGGCGAACGGACCGCTGTAGGCTGGCGTGGATGCAGTGGATGCAGTGGATGTAGTGGAGGCGGGGGCGGGGGCGGGGGTCTGGGCTTGGAGTGTCATCGGGTTGCTGCCGAAGGCGACGGCGAGCGCAAAGGCAAGGAGTCCGGGGGACGAGAGGTTCATGGATATTCGGGAGAAGCCGGCTGAAGACGGCTAGAGTAGCGCATCGCGGTTTTCCGGCGCACGGGCGGGTGGTCCGATGCTGCTGCGGATCGCGTTGTTCGGGCCGGACGGACGGCCTGCGAGGAGGTTGCGATGGCGGTGACGACGGCCTTTGATTTCGAGGCGCTTGCGCTGGATGGGACGGCTTGCGCGCTGGAGCAGTGGCGCGGCAAGGCGCTGCTGATCGTCAACGTGGCCAGCAAATGCGGATTCACTCCGCAATACGCCGGCCTGGAGCAGCTCTGGAAGAACTACCGCAAGCGCGGATTGGTGGTGCTGGGCTTTCCCTGCGACCAGTTCGGCCATCAGGAGCCGGGCGATGCGGAGGAAATCCGCAGTTTCTGTTCGCTGACCTACGACGTGAGCTTTCCGATGTTCGCCAAGGTCGAGGTCAACGGAGCCGGCGCGGATCCGCTGTGGAAGTGGTTGAAGGCGCAGAAAGCCGGGTTGCTCGGGATCGGCGCGATCAAGTGGAACTTCACCAAGTTCCTGGTCGGCCGCGATGGCCAGGTCGTCGCCCGCTATGCGCCGACCGACAAGCCGGAATCGCTGGTCGGTGCGGTCGAGGCAGTGCTCGGCTGAGGGTTCTGCGGAAGCGTATCCGGCGCCAGGCGGCTGGAACGCGAGCTTCCGGGCGGAGAGCGCTATTTCTCGACGAAGGCGCGCTCGAACACGTATTCCCCGGCGGAACCGATCCGCGCCGACGCGTTGAAGCCGCGCGCGTCGAGGATGCGGCGGAAGTCGGCCAGCATCTGCGGGCTGCCGCAGACCATCGCGCGGTCGTGGGCGGCATCGAGCGGGTCCAGCCCGAGCGCTGTCGGGATCCGGCCCTGCTCGAGGTGATCGGTGATGCGGCCGCGGTGATCGTGGCCCTTGTACTCGAAAGCCTCACGCGAGACCGCCGGATAGTAGAGCAGGCGTTCGCGCAACAGGTCGCCCAGCAACTCGTGGCGCGGCAGTTCGCGTTCGATGTAGTCGCGGTACGCCAGGTCCTTCGCCTCGCGGACGCCGTGGCAGAGCACCACGCGTTCGAAGCGTTCGTAGGTGGCGGGATCCTGGATGATCGCCAGCCACGGCGCCAGCCCGGTTCCGGTGCCGAGCAGATAGAGGTTGCGGCCCGGATGCACGTCCGAGATCAGCAGGGTGCCGGTGGGTTTCTGGCCGACCAGCAGGGTGTCGCCCGGCTGGATGTGCTGCAGGCGCGAGGTCAGCGGTCCGTTTGGAACCTTGATGCTGAAGAACTCCAGCTGCTCGTCCCAGTTGGGACTGGCGATCGAGTAGGCGCGCATCAAGGGCTTGCCGTCCACCTCCAGCCCGATCATGACGAACTGGCCGTTGTCGAAACGGAAGCCGTCGTCGCGGGTAAGGGTGAAGCTGAAGTAGGAGTCGGTCCAGTGGCGGACGTCGAGCACCGTTTCGGTGCCGAAAGGGGCGGCCATGCGCGTGGGGATTCGTGCTGGATGAATGGGGATTTTACGACGCGGCGCAACATCGAGGTTTGATCCTGAGCAAAATCGCCTGCGTGAAGCGCGATTCGACCGGCGCGGGCGCATGCTTCGGGAATGGCGGAGCCGCTGCGCACCTTGTGGACGATCGGGCATTCGACCCGCCCGTGGCCGGACTTCGTGGCCATCCTGCACGAGGCGGGAATCGAAGTGCTGGTCGATGTCCGTCGCTTCGCCGGCTCGCGGCGCAATCCGCAGTATTCCCGCGACGCCATGCCGGCGGCGCTGGCCGCGGCCGGGATCGAGTACCGCGCCTTGCCGGCGCTGGGCGGACGGCGCAAGCCGGTTGCCGGATCGACCAATGCCGGCTGGCGGGTCGATGCCTTCCGTGCCTATGCCGATCACCTGGCCAGCGACGAATACCGGCAGGGGCGTGCCGAACTGATGGCGCTGGCGCTGGAACGACGTACCTGCGTGATGTGTGCGGAGGCGGTGTGGTGGCGTTGCCATCGCCGCATCATTGCCGACGACTTCAGCGCACGCGGCTGGACGGTCGAACACCTGATGGGCGCAGGCAAGCGCACGCGCCACGCCCTCCAGCCTGGCGCGGTGCTGGAAGGCGGTGTCCTGCGCTATCCGGGCTTGCCGCCGGTCAGCGCTTGATCGTGTAAAGCGCCAGTTTGTTGTCGACGGCGGTGGCCGGCAGCCCAAGGCTCTTGGCAATGCTCTTGAGCGCCTCGTATTCGCGCTCGTGCAGGCGGCCATCGGAAGCGGCCAGCCGCACCAGGATGTCGAACAGGCGATCGATCTGCTCGGAGCCAGGCTTGTAGGTGTCGGTGAAGCGCAGCAATTCCGCGTTGGAATTGATGTTCCGGCTCATCCCGCGATCGAAGGCCATTGATGCGATCTCGCGCTCAGCCAGCGACAGCTCGATCTCGTCCATCACGGCATTGGCGACATTCGATTCGTGGCTGCTGACCAGGCGGTCGGTCTTGGCGACGTAGCCCATCATCCCGAAGAAGACCTCGATGGTCATCCTGCGCTCGGCGTCCGGCTTGCCCAGCCCGAGCATGTCGCTCAGCAACAGGCGGATGTCGTTGAAGACGCCTCGCATGCCGGAGTGCTTGTCGTTTTCTGCCATGATCCCCGTTCCCGAATTGACCCGGCTCCATCCTGCTCTACTTCGGGCCTGCTGAAAAGGGGGCCGGAGGGCGTTTGCCGGGTTTCGTGACCGGGTTCCCGCGATGTCCGTCAGGTGCCGTCGGCGGGCGTCGCCGCGGGTTCCAGAAGATTGCCCACGTTTGCCGCCCGCTGCGCGCGATCGACCTGTGCATCCAGGGTATGGTCGACCGAGGTATCGCGTGCGCGTCCGTTCTCGCCGGGAAGCGATCCGAGGTCGTCGCTTCGCACCAGATTCACCCGGGTCCGGGCCTCCGGAGGCACGATGCCGGCCTGCCGCAGCGCCCGCCGAACCCGGCGCATGGCCTCGCTGCGGGTGCGCGACAGGTCGCTGCGGGTCTGGTTGATCCAGCCGGTGAAACGCAGCGCCGCGCCGTCGTTGTCCAGGCGCAGCACGCAGCCGTCGGGCGCGGGATCGGCGAGGACGGCATCGATGGCGGTGATGGCGGCGATGCCTTCGTCCAGCGCGGTGTGCAGGGAAGCGCCGTGCCCGACCATGACGTCGAAATCGAAGCGACGCTGCGGATTGCGCGAGTAGTTGAGGATGACCGACTTGAACACCAGTGCGTTGGGAAGCTGGAGGTGGTTGCCTTCGGCCGTCATCAGCACCGTGGCGCGGGAATCAAGCGCGATGACCTTGCCCTCATGGACGTCGATGCCCACGCTGTCCCCGGGTGCGAACGGCTGACGGATGCTCAGCAGCACGCCGGCCACGTAGTTCTCGGCGATGTCCTTGAACGCGAAACCCAGCACCAGCCCGACCACGCCGGCCGAACCCAGCACCGCACCGACCAGCGACGTGGCGCCCAGCAGGTCGAGTGCGACCAGCACGCCGGCCAGACCGATCAGGATATGGACGGTGTTGCGCAGCAGACCCTCCATGTAGGGGTTGCTCCGGCTGATGCGGCGCAGGATGCGCATGCGGCGGCTGACGACGCCGCCCAGCCAGACCGAGGCGAGCACGACCAGCACGGCCAGCAGCAGCAGCGGCGCGTTGGCGATCAGGTGGACCAGCTTTTCCTGCATCTGGTCGAGGGCGGCCGTGAACCGTTCGGAAAACGTGACGTGCGGGAGGGCAGGCTTGGGGATCATCGGGCGATCATCGTTCCTGGAGTGGGTGGAGTGGCGCGGGAATTGCGGTCAAATCCACCAGGCAAAGGCGAACAGGCCCAGCATCGCAAACGCCAGCGCGAAGCGGAGCACGATTCCGATCAGCAGGCCGATCCAGGTGCCGGCCCCGACCCTGGTGGCCTGGCCGACGGCCCCGGCGCGCAGGCTGCGCAGGACGAGCAGTTCGCCGACCAGGGCGCCGATGAACGGGCCCAGCAGCAGTCCGGGCAGGCCGAAAAACAGTCCGACAAGAGTACCCAGCGCCGCGCCCCACATGGCCAGGCGGCTGGCGCCTACGCGCTTGGCGCCCTGCGCCGTGGCCCAGAAATCGAGGGCCATGGACAGCAGGGTCAATGCCGCCAGTACCGACAGCAGTCCCCAGCCGAGATGTCGGAAGCCATCGGCCCATGCCGCCAGAAGCATTCCCGCGAACATCAAAGGGACGCCGGGCAGCAGCGGCAGCAGGATCCCGACCAGGCCGACGAGAATCAGCAGGCCGGCCAGAACGTAGAGCAGGACGTGCCAATCCATCGAATCAACCCGTCGCCAATGGCTGGCGGAAACTCAGTCGCGGAAATCCCGGTGGCAGCCGCGGCAGGTTTCGCCCATGGATTTGACGGTCGCGCCGAACGCGGCGCAACTCAGCGGCGGGGTGGCGATGGCCTTGTCGGCGGCAGCGCGCATCGCCGCCGCCGCGCTGCGGAAGCGCTCGTCGTCGCGCAGGCCGGGGAAAGCGTCTTCGAGGTTGTCCGATGTCATCCGCAGCGCCTGCAGGTGCGGCAGCGCGTCGGTGGGGCTGCAGTGGTTCTGATCCAGCGACGCCTTCAGCCGTCCCATATGCCATTCCTGCACGTGCATCAGCGCATCGGGGAACGGATCCTGGCGCGCCTGCAGCGCCCGCAGGCCCATTACCGCGGCGATCACGCCGAGGATGAAGCCCAGGATCAGCAGGAACAGGTAGCGCCCGCCGCGGGACTTGGGGTGGGTGGAATCGTTCGACGCGGGATCGGGACTGGACATGGGCGCTCCGTGTGCAAGGTCGCGGGACAAGGGACGAGCGGCGCGACCGGTGCGCGGTTGCGCCGCTCGATGACGGCAAGCGCGAGCTTACCAGCCCATGTGGTGGCCGCCATTGATGTCGAGGTTGGAGCCGGTGATCCAGCCGGCGCGTTCGTCGGCCAGGAAGCCGACGCCGAAGGCGATCTCCTCCGGAGTGCCGAGGCGGCCGGTGGGGATGTCGGCCACGATCTTGGCGCGCACTTCCTCGGGCACCGCCATCACCATGTCGGTGGCGATGTAGCCCGGCGAGATCGTGTTGACGGTGATCCCGTTGCGGGCGTTCTCGCGCGCCAGCGAGATGGTGAAGCCGTGCATGCCGGCCTTGGCGGCGGCGTAGTTGGCCTGGCCGTACTGGCCCTTGAGACCGTTGATCGAGCTGATCTGGATGATCCGCCCCCATTTGCGCTCGCGCATGCCCTCGATCACCGGCCGCGTGACGTTGAAGCAGGAGTTGAGGTTGGTGTTGATGACGTCGCGCCACTGGTCTTCCTTCATCCGGTGGAAGGTCCCGTCGCGGGTGATGCCGGCGTTGTTGACAAGAATTTCGATCGGGCCGAGTTTGGCCTCGACCTCCTTGACCATGTGCGCGGCGTCCTCGGCCGAGCTGACGTCGCCGTGGACGATCAGGACGTCGAACCCCTCGGCCCGCATCTGTTCCTGCCAGGCCTTGGTCTTGGCCTCGTTGCGGTAATTGGTGGCGACGCGATGCCCGTGCCGGGCCAGTTCCTTGACGATGGCGGTGCCGATGCCTCCGGTGCCGCCGGTGACCAATGCAACTCGGGATGTCATGTGCTGCTCCTTACGGTTGTCGTGCCGCTGTCAACCGTTCCATTCTAGGCATGCGACGCTGAATCCGCGTTGTGCGCTGCGGCGTGGGGCGCCTGGACGCTGGCAGGCACCCGATCCAGCCGGAAGCGGTCGAGCGCCTGCCGGAGAAAATCGCCGACGCTGCCGGCGTGCGGGAGCGGGGTCTGCCCGAGCCGTTCCCACACCAAGGCCAACGTCTCCAGCGGCCGTTCGGCATCGACCGGCAGCGCCGCCGAGGATTTCGACAGCTTGCGGCCCTTCTCGTCCAGCAGCAGCGGCAGGTGGGCGTAGCGCGGCGTCGGCAGGCCCAGCGCTTGTTGCAGAAGGACCTGGCGCGGGGTGGACTCGAGCAGGTCGGCGCCGCGCACGACCTCGGTGATTCCCTGCGCGGCGTCGTCCACGACCACCGCCAGCTGGTAGGCCCACAGGCCATCGGCCCGGCGCAGGACGAAATCGCCCACATCGACGTCGACGCGCTGGCAGATGGGCCCGCAGACGGCGTCATCGAAGGCGATTTCGCAATGTTCGGGAACCCGCAGGCGGATGGCGGGATCGGGGCGTTCGCCGCGGGCCACGCAGCGGCGATGGATGCCGCCGGCTGCGGCCAGGTCGCTGCGGCTGCAATGGCAGGTAAAGGCCTTGCCTGTCGCCAGCAGGCGGTCGAGGGCGTTCTGGTAGAGCGAGTCGCGCCGGCTCTGGTATTCGATCGTGCCGTCATGGAGCAGGCCGAAGCGGGCGAGGGTTTGCAGCTGGTCGGCCGCCGCGCCGGGGCGCTCGCGTGGCGGATCGATGTCCTCGATCCGGACCAGCCATTGACCGCCGGCCTGGCGCGCAACCAGCCAGCTTCCCAGCGCAGCGAGCAGCGAACCGGCGTGCAGCGGTCCGGTGGGGGATGGGGCGAAGCGTCCGCGGCAGGCAGGCAGGGCGCTCATTCGCGCAATTTTCGGCGCAACCGCGCCCGCTTCAACTTTCGAAGTCGTAGTTCAGGTCCGGACCGGCCTGGGCGAGGAAATCGCCCTGCACGTAATCGACGCCGCTGGAGAACAGCGCGGTCATGCTGGCGGCGTCCTGCACCCCGTCGGCGATGCTCATGATCCCGAGGTCGCGGGCCTTGTGGGTGATTTCCTGGACCTTCTGCTGGTTGGTCGTGTTCTTGGCGAGGTCTTCCATGAAGATCGGATCGAGCTTGACGAACCCGGGCGTGAAGTGGGTCAGCAGCTGGAACGAATCCAGGCCTGCCCCGAAGCGTTCGAGCACGAGCTGGCAGCGGTGCTTTCCGAGTGCGCTGGTCAGCGTCTGGGTGTCGGCAAGGTTGGTGAACACGGTGGATTCCGGAACCTGAAGCAGCAGGCTGGAACCGTCGAGACCATGCTGCGCGAGCAGGCCTTCGATGAATCCCGGCAGGCCCTCGTCGGTCAACGACGCCTGGGTGATCCGCACCAGCAGCCGCACCGGCTTGGGGCTGTTGGCGCGCGCGGCGGCGACTTCGATCGCGCGCCCGATCGCCCATCGATCGATGTCGCCCAGCAGGCCGTGCTCCTCGGCGATCTGCAGGAAACTCATGTCGGTGACGCTTTCGCCGTTGTCGCCTTCCAGCCGCAGGAACGTTTCGTAGAGACCGCCGGGCGCGCCGAGCAGCGGGATCACCGGCTGGTAGTGGAACAGGAAGTGGTCGTTCTCCAGGGCATCGCGCAGGCGGTTCACCCAGGCCTGGATGCGTTCGGCCTCGGCGCGATCGATCGCGCCCGGGTCGAATACCTCGATCCGGTTGCCGCCGGTGCTGGCCGCCGATTGCATGCCGTGGCTGGCGCGGCTGAGCACCGGGCTGACGCTGGCCGTCTTTTCGCTGATCTGGACGCCGCCGATGCTGACCGAGAAAGTGCTCGAACCGTCGCCGACCGTGAACACCCGGGCCGGGAAGGCGGCCAGCAGACGTTCCGCCAGCGCCTGGGTCTGGGCGTGGTCGCCCGGGGCCAGTACTGCAAAACCGTGGTCGGAGAAGCGACCGAGCCGGATCCCGGTGTCTTCGTCCGGGTTGCCCAGGGTTTCGCGCAGGAGGTCGGCGATCGCCTTGAGCAACTGGTCGACGCTGTCCAGCCCGATGCCCTGCAGGGTGCGCTGCCAGCTGTCCGGTTCCAGCAGCAGGAAACCGTACTGCGCCTGGTTCTTGCCGGCATCGACGACGGCGTCTTCGAGATGCTTGAGGAAGGTTTGCCGGTTGAGCAATCCGGTGGCCTGGTCGCGTTCGCGCAGTCGCGCCAGTTCGCGTTCGAGTTCCGGGTCGGCTTCGACGGCCTGGTGCCGGAAGATGACCTGCAGGCAGGCTTCGCCTTGGTATTCGGCCGCCGAAAATTCCATCACGGCGGGAAACTCGCCGCCTTCGCTGTCCACCGCGGTGAGTTCGTATCGCGGCGGCGGCGCTTCGCCCTTGGAGAGCTTCTTGAGCAGGTCGCGGAACTCGCCGACGTTGGCGGGCGCCACCAGATCGAGCAGCGACATGCCCTCGATGTCGTCGAAGGACTCGAAGCCGAACATTTCCAGATAGGCCTGGTTGGCCCGGATGTGCATGCCTTCGTGGATGTAGGCGATGGGTTCGCGCGAGGAATCGATCAGCATGTCGCAGCGGCGCTGGGTCTCGCGCATCTGCGCCTCCAGCCGGCGCTGCGAGCGGCGGGCGTCGAGGTCGTTCCACTCGGTCATGACGTTCTTGAGGAACTGCTGCGGCCGCTCGCGCAGCGCAACCGCCTGCGCGCCCAGCGCCTGCACGTTTTCCAGGATGTCGTCCGTCACCCCGTCCAGCACCGCCAGCAGCGGCACGTCCTTGCCGCAGCCCATGACCATCTTGGCCACCTGTTCGAACGGCATGTGTTCGCAGGTGTAGTCGGCCAGGACCATGTCCACCGGCTGCTGCTGCGCCAGCGCCTGCGCCAGCTCGTCCAGCGATTCGGGCCGGATCGGGCGCACCGCGATCCCGGAATTGCGCAATCGGCTGACCATGGCCTCGGCGTCGTTGACCTGGTCGGTCACGATGATCAGTCGGAGGGCAACGTCCTTGGTGGTGGCCATGCGTCGGGGGACCGCGGCAGCAGTGGGGATGGGTGAAGGCTACATCATACGGCCGGCACCGTGTCCGCTGCAGCCAATACAAGCGGCGTCTTGCCCGGTTGTCCGGCGATTTCCCGCACCAGCCGCGGCACCAGATAACCGGGCAGCCGGGCCGCGATCGCGGCATGCAGTTCCAGCGCCCGCGCGTCGCCGACCTCGAAGTGCGCGGCGCCAGCGACGCGGTCGAGCTGGTGCAGGTAATAGGGCAGGACGCCGGCTTCGAAGCCGCGCTCGCACAGTGCGGCCAGCGCGTCGACGCCGTCGTTGACGCCGCGCAGGAGCACCGACTGGTTGAGCAGGACGACGCCGATGCCGCGCAGCTTCGCCATGGCGGCATCGACCGAATCATCGAACTCGTTGGCGTGGTTGGCGTGGACGACCAGCGTCGTCGGCCAGGGCAGGTCGCCCAGCCATTCCAGCAGGCCGCCGTCGACGCGCTCGGGCAGCACGATGGGCAGGCGGCTGTGGATGCGCAGGCGGCGAATGTGCGGCACGTCGCGCAGGGCGGCGGTCAGCTCGGCCAGCTTGTGGTCGGCCAGCGACAGGGGGTCGCCGCCGGACAGGATCACCTCGTGGATGGACGCATCTGCGGCGATCAGCGCCACCGCTTCGCGCCAACCGCCGGCCGCTGCGGTGTCCTCGGCATAAGGGTAGTGGCGGCGGAAGCAGTAGCGGCAGTTGACCGCGCAGCTGCCGGTGGCGATCAGCAGGGCGCGGCCGTTGTATTTCCGGATCACGCCATGGCCGCTGCGTGCGGCGGCATCGCCCACGGCATCCAGCCCGAAGCCGGGCACGATGCGTTCCTCGTCCAGGATCGGCAGCACCTGCCGCAGCAGCGGGTCGTGCGGGTCGCCGTGGCGCATCCGGGCGATGAACCCGCGCGGGGCGCGCAGCGGGAATTGCCGTACCGCCGCGTCGGAAATGCGCTTCGCCTGCGACTCAAGGCCGAGCATTGCCAGCAGTTCGCGCGGGTCGCGCACGGCCTGCCGCCACAGCGCCTGCCAGCGGGTTTCCAGCGCATGCTGCAATGGGGTTGGGGCAACGGGTATCATGTGCGACCGCTTCGGTACGCGGCGATGTTGTCGCGTTTCCCCCGATTCCCGCATTTTACATCCCACATTGCATGCCGCCCCGCTGGGCGGCCCCAAGGAGTTTCCATGGCCAGCCTGGGCATGAACGACGTGAAGGCCGGACAGAAGATCCTGGTCAACAACGAACCGTCCGTCATCACCGAAACCGATTACGTCAAGCCCGGCAAGGGTCAGGCGTTCACCCGCGTGCGCTATCGCCAGATCCGCACCGGGCGGGTGCAGGAGATCACCATGAAATCCACCGATTCGGTCGAAGCGGCCGATGTCGTGGATCTCGACATGCAGTACCTGTACGCCGACGGCGAATACTGGCACTTCATGAATCCGGAGTCCTTCGAGCAGGTGCAGTGCGACAAGGCCGGCATCGGCGATGCCGCCAAGTGGCTCAAGGGCGAGGAAACCTGCGTCGTCACGCTGTTCAACGGCAGCCCGATCATGGTGGCGCCGCCGAATTTCGTCGAACTGAAGATCACCGAAACCGACCCGGGCGTGCGCGGCGACACCTCCGGCGGCGGCGGCAAGCCGGCCACGCTGGAAACCGGCGCGGTGGTCCGGGTGCCGCTGTTCGTCGGCCAGGACGAGACCATCAAGGTCGATACCCGCAGCGGTGAATACGTTTCCCGCGTGAAGTGACGTTCCGGCCCGCGCCCCGGCGCGGCTTAGCCGGAGCGTCGTCCCCGCGAAAGCGGGGATCCGGGGACGTTGGTTTTGTGGTTTGCGTCCGGGCCCGGAAACATGAAGTCCATGGATGCCCGCTTTCGCGGGCATAACGAGCAAAGCCAATGACCGAGACCGCCCGTGAAACCTGCGACCTGCTGATCGAAGCCGGCTGGGTGGTGCCGGTCGTGCCGCACGGCGTGGTGCTCGAAGACCATGCCGTTGCCGTTTCCGGCGGGCGCATTCTCGCGGTGTTGCCGACCGCCGAGGCGCGCGCGCGCTTTGCGGCGAAAGACACGGTGTCCCGTCCGGATGCCGCGTTGATCCCCGGGCTGGTCAATGCCCACGTTCACAATCCGATGACCCTGCTGCGCGGCGTCGCCGACGACCTGCCGCTGAAAGTCTGGCTGCAGCAGCACATCTGGCCGATCGAAGGCGCCGTCCTGTCGCAGGGCTTCGTCGAGGACGGCGTGCTGCTGGCCATCGTCGAGATGCTGCGCGGCGGTACGACCTGCTGCAACGAGAACTACTTCTTCCCCGACGTGCAGGTGGCCACCTACGCCAAACACGGCTTCCGCGCCCTGGTCGGGTTGCCGGTGATCGATTTTCCAACCGCCTGGGCCGCCAGCGACGACGAATACTTCGAGCGCGCCGGTGCGATTCACGACCAGTGGAAAGGCGATGCGCTGGTGGCGACCGCCTTCGCCCCACATGCGCCCTACACGGTCGGCGACGCCAGCTTCGAGCGGATCCGGATGCTGGCCGACCAGCTCGACATTCCGGTCCACCTGCACCTGCACGAAACCGCGCAGGAAGTGGCCCAGTCGATCGAGAAGCACGGCCAGCGCCCGATCGCCCGCATCGACCGGCTGGGCCTGCTCAACGACCGCCTGATCGCGGTCCACATGACCCAGCTCACCGACGCGGAAATCGCGCTGTGCGCGCAGCGCGGCGTGAGCGTGGTGCACTGTCCGGAATCGAACCTCAAGCTGGCTTCCGGCTTCAGCCCGGTGTGCAAGCTGATCGCGGCCGGGGTGAACCTCGCCATCGGCACCGACGGCTGCGCCAGCAACAACGATCTGGACATGGTCGGCGAGACCCGCACTGCCGCGCTGCTGGCCAAGGCCGTGGCCGGGGATGCGGCCGGCTTTTCCGCGTTCGAGGCGCTGCGCGCGGCAACCCTCGGCGGCGCCAACGCGCTCGGGTTCGGCGAGAGCATCGGCAGCATCGAGCCGGGCAAGCAGGCGGACCTGGCCTGCATCGACCTCTCGGCGCCGGAAACCCAGCCGATGCACCACGTCGTATCGCAGCTGGTCTACGCGTCCAACCGCCGCCAGGTCAGCGACGTGTGGATTGGCGGGGTCCGCAAGCTCGATCGCGGCGAACTGGTCGGCATCGACGTGGATGCCGTGCTGGCCAGCGCCAGATCCTGGCGCGAGCGCATCGCGCAGGTGCGTCTGGCGTGAGCGAATCCGCAAGCGGAACGGGCCGGGTCGTTGCCGAAGGGGCGACACGCTTTCCGGCGCTGGCGCTGTTCGATCTCGATGGCACCTTGCTCGACAGCGCGCCCGACATGGTGGCCACGGTCAACCGCATGCGCGCAGCCCGCGGGCAGCCGCCGATGCCCCTGCCCGAGTTGCGTTCGCACGTTTCGAAAGGTTCGCGGGCGATGAGCGCGGCGGCCTTTCCCGAGCTGGGCGGTGAGGTGCCGGACGCGCTGATCCGCGAATTCCTCGACACCTACGAACAGGAGCTGGGCAGGCACGGCGCACCGTTCGACGGCGTGGAAGCGCTGCTGGCGGCGATCGAAGCGTCGGGCAGCCGCTGGGGCATCGTCACCAACAAGCCCGAATACCTGGCCCGACAGGTGCTCGATGCGCTGGGCTGGGCCGGCCGCTGCGCGATCCTGATCGGCGGCGACAGCCTGCCGCGACGCAAGCCGGATCCGCTGCCGCTGCTGCACGCGGCGCGGACGCTGGGCGTTGCGGTTGCCGATTGCGTGTATGTCGGCGACGACGAGCGCGACATGCAATCGGCGCGGGCAGCCGGCATGCGCGGCATCGTCGCGTTGTGGGGCTATCGCCCGGACGGCGACGATCCGGCCGGGTGGGGTGGCGATGCGATGGCAACTCGCGTCGACGATCTTCTGGATCCGGCGCTCTGGGGGGCGGGGGCATGAGCGACCCCGAGGAACTGCGGCATTTTTTCGACAAATGGCGTGCGCGCTGGCCGGGCTGGCCGGTTGCCGAGGCCTTCATTCCCGAGGCGCAGCGCGAAGTGGCGATGGCCTGGCTGGCGCTGCGCAGTGAACTGGCGGATGCGGCCTGGAGCGGCAGCGATCCGACTCCCGGCGTGGCCAAGCTGGGCTGGTGGGCGGAAGAACTGTACGGCTGGGCGCAGGGCGCGCGCCGGCACCCGCTGGGGAGGGTGCTGCAGAAGCGGCCGGCGCCCTGGGAGGCGCTGGCGTCCGGGATACCCGCGCTGCGCTCCAGCCGCGTCCAGAGCGGGGAACTGGCGCCTGCGGTCAAGGAACTGGAGCCGTTTGCCGAAGGACTGACGCGGGTGTCTTCCGCCCTGTTCGAGGCGCGGCCCATGGCATCGAGCTGGACCACCGCGATCGTGCTGCTGGGGGAACGCGCCCTGCGCCAGCCACCCAGCGGCACGCCGGGCGAACTCAGCGCACGCGGGCTGCTGCTGCAGCCGCGCTTTGACGGATCAAGCCGGCCCGAGCGCATCCACGCCGCGCTGGTCCGAGCGCGCTTGCAGCGACTGGTTGCAGGAAAACCGCCAGAGCCGGGGCGCTGGCGTGTCCTGCTGACGGCCTGGCGCGCCGCGCGCGGGCAGATGCACGCATGACCGCATCCCGATTGAATTGATTTGGGCGAGCGCAGGAATCGGCCGATCGCAGCGTTGCGGTTGCGTCAAGCCGCGCATGGTCGAAGCCGGTAGAATGCCGCAATGCACAACGCTGTCCCGCAACCGCCGCTGCCCGACGTCGCCTTCGACGCGGTTCCGCTTGAACGCCCGCTGGACTGGGTCGGCATGGACGGAATGGCCTTGCCGGTTCGGGTCGATGGCGTGGACGGGCTGCCGATGCAGGTGGCGGCGACGGTCGACGTCGCGGTCAACCTGCGCGACCCTGCGGCGCGCGGCATCCACATGTCGCGGCTGTACCTGCGGCTGCAGCAGTCCCTGTCCAGCGAAACCCTGGGCGCGCCGTCGCTGCGCCGGCTGCTGGATGCCTGCGTGGCGTCGCAAAATGGGCTGGCCGACCGGGCGCGGCTGCGGCTGCGCTTCGACCGCCTGCTGCTGCGCAAGGCCCTGCGCAGCGACAACGCCGGCTGGAAGCGTTATCCGGTGGACATCGAGGCGGAACTGGCCGAGGGCCACCTGCGGCTGACGCTCAGGTTCGCGGTCGAGTATTCCAGCACCTGTCCGGCGTCGGCCGCGCTCTCGCGGCAGGCCAACGCGCGGCATTTCATCGAGACCTTTCCCGATGGGCGGCCGCTGGATGCCGGTCGCGTGCGCGACTGGCTGACTGGCGAATCGGGCATGATCGCCACCCCGCACGCCCAGCGCAGTTTGGCGCAGGTGCGCGTGGAACTGCGTCCGTCCTTCGACGAGTTGCCGCTGGAACCGCTGATCGACGCGGTGGAAGCCACGCTCGGCACGCCGGTTCAGACGGCGGTCAAGCGCGAGGACGAGCAGGCGTTCGCGCTGGCCAACGGCGCCAACCTGATGTTCTGCGAGGACGCGGCGCGACGCATGGCGGCCGTGCTGGCCGCCGATCCCCGCGTCGCCGCATGGAGCGTGCGTGCCGCACATCTGGAAAGCCTGCACCCGCACGATGCGGTGGCTTCGGCCAGCGGGCGCAATCCGACGTAGGAGCGGCTCCTGGCCGCGATCCGGACTGCCGGGCTATTTGCGTTCCAGCACCAACTGCGGATCAAGGCGCACGTCGAACCAGTTCATGCCCCAGTGCAGGTGCGGGCCGGTGGCGCGGCCGGTGGCGCCCACGGCCGCGACCGTGTCGCCCTGTCGAATCGCATCGCCCACTTTCACGTCGATGCGCGACAGGTGCAGGAACGTGCTGCTGATGCCGTGGCCGTGATCGATCACCAGGGTGCCGCCCGTCAGATACAGGTCGGGCGCCGCGAAGATCACCACGCCCGATGCGGGCGCCTTGACCGGAGTGCCGCTGGCCGCGGCGATGTCCATGCCGGAATGCGGCGCGCCGGGCTGGCCGTTGTAGCTGCGGGCGCGACCAAAGCGCCCGCTGATGCGGCCTTCGACCGGACGGATGAAGGCCTGCGCGAATCCGGTTTCCTCGCCGTCGCGCGTGCGCGTGGCGGCGACCGCCGCCTGCTCACGTGCGATCCGCTCGGCGATGGCCTTGGGCGGGTTCACCGTGGCTGGAGGCACGCCGCGCACGGCTTCGATCGGCCAGTCGCGCGGAGTGATCCGGATGCGGTGTTCGACCCAGCCGCTGGCCGGCTGCTTGATCCGTACTACCGCCTCGCCGCTGGCGTCGCGACCGATGCCGAAAACGAAGGTGCCGTAAGGCGTCACCTTCAGCGTGCGGCCGGAGTATTCGACGACGGCAGCCGGTGAGGTGTTGCCCAGCACCATGCTGCCCTGAGGCACCGAGGCGGGCAGGCGGGTGGGGCGCAGCGCATCGGCGGCGCCGCCGGTCGCCGGGCCGGTTTGCGCCGCGGGCGGGTTGACGGAGGCGGCCTGAGGGACCTGCTGCGCGCTGGCGCAGCCTGCGGCCAGCAGCGCCGCCAGCAGCCAGCCGCCCTTCATCGGTCGAACCGCAGGCGCTGGCCCTGCGGGCCGTTGACGAGCTTGCGGCCGTCCCAGACCTGGACGCCGTTGACCCAGGTCGAGGCGATGCGCGAGCGGAAGCGGTGGCCCTCGAACGGCGACCAGCCGCATTTGCTCAGCACGTCCTCGCGGCGCACGGTCAGCGGCGTGTCTTCCACCAGCACCAGGTCGGCCGCATAGCCTTCGCGCAGGAAGCCGCGCTGCGCCACGTCGAACAGCTGTGCCGGCGCGTGCGCGAACTTCTGCACCACCTGGGCCGTGGTCAGCTGGCCGTCGTGAACCAGATCCAGCGCCAGCAGCAGCGCGTACTGCACCAGCGGCAGGCCGCTCGGCGCTTCGGCGTAGGGCCGGGATTTTTCTTCCAGGGTGTGCGGCGCATGGTCGGTGGCCAGCACGTCGAGGCGATCTTCCGCCAGCCCGCGGAGGATCGCGGCGCGATCGGATGTTTCCTTGATCGAAGGATTGCATTTGATCAGGTTGCCCAGACGCGCGTAGTCGGGGCGGGCGTAGAGCAGGAAATGCACGCAGGTTTCGCCGGTGATCCGTTTGCGGCTGCCGTCGGCGCGCAGGATCGGGCCGGGCTCGAACATCGCCACTTCGTCAGCGGTGCTGATGTGCAGGATGTGCAGGCGGGAGCCGTGCCTGCGCGCCAGCGACATCGCCAGCGTGCTCGATTTGACACAGGCTTCGCGCGAGCGGATGTCGGCGTGGCATTCCACCGGGATGTCGTCGCCGTACTTCGCCTTGAACGCGGCGAGGTTGGCGTCGATCGTCGGGGTGTCTTCGCAGTGGGTGATGATCGGCGTCGGCGCTTCGCGGAAGATGCCGTCGAGCGTGTCCGGATCGTTCACCAGCATGTTTCCGGTCGATGAGCCCATGAAGACCTTGATGCCGGGCGCGGACCTCGGGTCGAGCGCGCGGATCGCGTCGAGGTTGTCGTTGCTGGCGCCCAGGTAGAAGCCATAGTTGCCCCAGGCGCGGCCGGAGGCGCGGCGGTATTTGTCCTCCAGCGCTGCGGCATCCAGCGTCGGCGGTTGGGTGTTGGGCATGTCCATGAAGCTGGTCAGGCCACCGGCGACCGCCGCCGCCGATTCGGTGGCGATGTCGGCCTTGTATTCCAGGCCGGGTTCGCGGAAATGCACCTGGTCGTCGATCATCCCGGGCAGCAGCCGGCGGCCATTGGCGTCGATGACGGTTTCGCCGGGCCGGGCGGCAAGGCTGTTGCCGATTTGCGCAATCCGTTCGTCTTCGAAGCGCAGGTCGCCGTCGAATTCACGGCCCTCGTTCACTAGGCGGGCGTTGACGATCAGGGTGGAAGACATTGAGTATCCTTTTATTTTCGGGTTTGGTCCGGCAACGACGGGATGGCTGGGCAGGAGTCTGCGCAATGGCGGACGGAAGGCGCATTCAGGCGGGCGGTACCGGATCGTGCCCGCCCGGATGCAGCGGATGACAGCGCCCGATGCGGCGAATGGCGAGCCAGCTGCCCTTGAACACGCCAAAGCGCGCCAGTGCTTCCATGGCGTATTCGGAGCAGGTGGGCGCGAACCGGCAGTTCTGTCCCAGCAGCGGGCTGATCCAGCGTTTGTAGCCGCGCAGCAGGGCGATGAGGAGCTTGGCGATCACGAAGTTTGGCGATGGGCGGCGTGGCGTGGTTGCCGCCCCGTGCTGGGCAGGTTATAACAGCCCGCCTTACCGGCTCAAGGAAAACCAAGGAATCATCCGACGTGGCTGTGAAGAAACCTGCGAAAAAGACCAACCCCAAGGCCAAATCCACCAAGAAGGCGGTGAAGCCGGCCGCTGCGCGCAAGCCCGCGGTCAAGAAGCCCGCCGTGAAGAAGTCGGTGGTCGCGAAAAAAACGGCGCCCCCGAAGAAGGTCGCGAAAAAGGCGACGGGTGTTGTCAAGAAAGCCGTGGCCGCGGTGAAGAAGCTGGTGGCCGCCAAGAAGGTGGCGGCGAAGAAGCCGGTTGCGAAGAAGCCGGCCGTGAAGAAGACTTCGGTGAAAAAGCCGGCGCCGGCAAGGAAAGCCGTTGCGAAAAAAACGGCCGTCGCCAAAAAGGCCGGTCCGGCCAGGAAACCCGTGGTCGCCAAAAAACCGGTGCCCACCAAGAAACCGGCAGTGGCGAAGAAAACTGCGGTCTCCCAGAAACCGGCTCCGGCCGGCAAGAAAGCGGTTGCGACGCCGAAGAAGCAACCCGCTGCCAAGGCGCCAGCGCCGGTCAAGACAGCCAGCGTTCCGAAACAGCAGACTCCCGCCAAGCCGAAGGGACATGCGCCGACGCCGTCGGTCGTCGCGGCCACGCCCCGGATCCCGGGCAAGGTGGCCGTGGCCGTTCCCAAGTCGGCGGCGGCGCGTCCGGCGCCCAAGGTCAAATACAAGGTCGTTGCCTATCGGACCGACGACGCCACCGGACGCCCGATCATTCCGAACGGATACAAGCCGTCGCCGGACGAGGAATACATGAGCGCACTGCAGCTCGAGTATTTCCGCCAGCGCCTGCTCGACTGGCGCGCGAGTCTGGTCGAGGAGTCCAAGCAGACGATCGAGAACCTCAAGGAAGAGGTGCGCGACGTCGGCGACGAGGCCGAGCGCGCGACCCGCGAAACCGAAAATTCGCTGGAGCTGCGTACCCGCGACCGCTATCGGAAGCTGATCGGCAAGATCGACAGCACGCTCAAGCGGCTGGAGGCGGGCGAGTACGGCTTCTGCGTCGATACCGGCGAGGAAATCGGACTGGATCGCCTCGAGGCGCGGCTGACCGCGGAGCGCACTTTGGACGCGCAGGAGCGCTGGGAGCACATGCAGAAGCAGATGGGCGACTGAGCGTGACTGCGTCGGGATCACGGAAAGGGCGCCGATGGCGCCCTTTCCGTTGCTGAGGCCGGCAAGCGCCGGATTCCGGTTTCCCGCTACTGCAATTCCCGCAGATCCAGTCGCCGCAGCCTGGGGGCGAGCCTCGCGGTCGTCGTCACCACGCCCAGCGTGACGAAACCACCGAGGATCATCGCCGGCACCAGTCCGAGCAGCTTCGCCATCACGCCATCGTAGAAGGCGCCCAATTCGTTGGAGGAGCTGACGAAGATGCCGTTGATCGAGGACACGCGGCCGCGCATGTCGTCGGGCGTCACCAGCTGCATGATGGTCGAGCGCATCACCACCGAGACCCCGTCGCACATGCCGTAGAACACCAGCAGCGCGCCCGACAGCCACAGGTTGCGCGACAGCGCGAAGGCGATCGTGCATAACCCGAAGCAGGCGACCGCCCACAGCAGGACCGGGCCGGCGTGGCGTTCCAGCGGATGCCGGGTCAGCCACAGCGCCACCAGGATCGAGCCGATCGCCGGTGCCGCCCGCAGGAAGCCGAACGCTTCGGCGCCGGCGTGCAGGATGTCCTTGGTGAACGCCGGCAGCATCGACACCGCGCCGCCGAGCAGGACCGAGAACATGTCCAGCGCCATCGCGCCGAGCATGATCTGGTTGCCGGCGACGAAGCGCGCGCCCTCGGCGATGCTGGCCAGCACCGGGCCGCGCTGCTGCTGCAGCGCCGGTTCGGTGACGCGCATCAGCAGCAGGGTGGTGGCGGCCGCCAGCGCCATCACGGTGGCCGAGCCGTAGGCGATCGATTTGCCCAGCGCTCCCACGATCAGGCCCCCAAGCGCCGGTCCGAGGATCAGCCCGGTCTGGAACACCACGCTGCCCATGCTGGCGCCGGTGGTGAACTGTTCGCGCCGCAGCACCCGCGCGAACAGGGCGTTGTAGACCGGCCCGAGGAAGGAGCGGCCGACGCCGCCGATGGCCACCGCCAGGTAGATCGGCCAGGTGCCGTGGGTGTGAAGCACGATGTTGCCGGCGACCAGCGCCAAGGCGGCGGCGTTGACCGCCAGCAGCAGGCAGGCGGCGGCGCCGAGTTTGCGACGCGGCAGGTGGTCGACCAGATAGCCGGAAAACGGTGCCACGCAGAAGTAGGGGATGACCTCGGCCAGGCCGACCAGTCCGAGCGACAGGGTGTCGTGGGTCAGCTCGTAGATGTGCCAGCCGACCGTCACCGACACCACCTGGTAGGACAGCAGGGTGCAGATGCGGTAAAGCATCAGCCAGCGGAAGCCGATGCTGCCCAGCGGCGAGGCGGGCCGGCTCATCCGGCGAGGGCGGACCGGGCGCGTTCGCGGATGAAATCCAGCAGTGCGGCCAACCCGTTGCTGCGGGTGGGCGACAGGTGCCTGGACAGCCCGATCGCGGCGATGTAATCGGGTTCGGTCGTGACGATCTCGTTCGCGCTGCGCCCGGAATAGACGCGCAGCGCGAGGTAGATCAGACCGGAAACGATGACCGAATCGCTGATCGCATGGAAATCGAGGCGCTGCGCGTCGCCTTCCGCCACGATCCACACCAGCGACTGGCAGCCGTGCAGGCGGTGCTCCTCGGTTTTCCAGTCTTCGGAAAATTCCGGCAGCTTGTGGCCGAGATCGATCAGGTACTGGTAGCGCTCCGACCAGTCGCCGAAGAAGCCGAATTCGTCGGCAATGGCGGCTTGGGCTGCGGCGGCGGTGGGTTCCAGCGGGAAGGGGTTGTCGGTCATGAGGTTTGCGAAAGCGGGAAGGTTGCGAACGGTGACGTGATGACACGTTGGCCTGGCGGGTTTCGCGGCGGCCATCCGCGCCGGTCGCCCCCACGGGATCGCCGCTCAGGTTGCGCGTCCGGCTCCAATTCGCGGGCGCAGGCCATCCATGGCCTGCTCGATCCCGTGGGGGCGACCGACGCGGATGGCGTGACGTGTGTCGAACGCTCAGTCCTGTTGTGGTGGAGCGCGTTCACCCATGTTTCCGGAGCCAGCGCACGCCCTGCGGCGTGTCTTCCAGCAGGATGCCTTCGGCGGCGAGCTGGTCGCGGATGGCGTCGGCGCGGGCGAAGTCGCGGGCTTTCTTGGCGGCCGTGCGTGCGTCCACCAGCGCCTGGATGCGGGCATCGTCGTCGCCGGAGGCGCCGCGGCTGAACCAGTCGGCGGGCGATTGCTGCAGCAGGCCGAGAATGCGGCCGGCGCCAAGCAGTTGCGCCTTCAGCGTTGCCTTGTCGTCGCCGGAATCCGCCTTGCGCGCTTCGCCGGCGATGCGGGCGATCTCGGCCAGCGCCGCCGGGGTATTGAGATCGTCGTCCAGCGCGGCTTCGACGCTGTCCGGAATGACGGCTTCGGCAGGGACGTCGTCCAGATCGCGCAGCGTTCCGTAGAGCCGGTCCAGCGTGCGCACGCTTTGTTCGATCAGGCCATCGCTCCATTCCAGCGGCTGCCGGTAGTGCGCGGAAAGCAGGGCGTAGCGCAGGGCTTCGGGCGGGTGCTGGCGCACGAGCTCGTGCACGCGCTGGATGTTGCCCACCGACTTGGCCATCTTGGCGCCGCCGAAGTTGAGCATGCCGTTGTGCAGCCACCAGCGCGCGAACGGGGCGCCGCCGTGGGCGCATTCGCTCTGCGCCACCTCGTTCTCGTGGTGCGGGAACTGCAGGTCGATGCCGCCGGCGTGGATGTCGATGGTGGCGCCCAGATGCGCCTCGGCCATCGCCGAGCATTCGATGTGCCAGCCCGGGCGTCCGCGGCCCCAGGGCGAGTCCCAGCCGGGCAGGTCGTCGCTGGAGGGCTTCCACAGCACGAAGTCGCCCGGGTCGCGCTTGTACGGCGCCACTTCGACGCGGGCGCCGGCCAGCATCTCGTCGGTGTCGCGGCGCGAGAGCTTGCCGTAACCTGGAAAGCTCGCGACCGAGAACAGCACATGCCCCTCCGCCGCGTAGGCGTGGCCGTCGTCGATCAGGCGCCGGGTCATCGCGATGATCTGGTCGATATGCCGGGTCGCTTCCGGCTCGATGTCCGGGGCGAACGCGCCGGTGACGCCCAGCGCCGCCATGTCCTCACGGTAGGCCGCGGCATATTTTCCGGTGATGGCGGTGATCGGCGCGCCGAGTTCTTTCGCGGCCGCGTTGATCTTGTCGTCCACGTCGGTGATGTTGCGGGCGTAGCGCAGGCCGCCGAATCGCCGGCGCAGCAGCGCGGCCAGCACCCCGAACACCACCGGTCCGCGGGCGTTGCCGATGTGCACGTAGTTGTAGACGGTGGGGCCGCAGAGATACATCGTCGGGCAGACCGGATCCAGCGGAGCGAAAGGTTCGACCCGGCGCGACAGGGTGTTGTAGAGGGACAGGTTCATGAGTGCGATTGCAATGGATGCGCCATTGTAGCGGCGCCAGTCTCGTCGCCGTGCGACAGCGGGGATTCAGCCGCGCAAGCCCTTGCGTCGATAGACTCGTCGCATGTCCGGATTGCAATCCGCCTTGCGTGTTTTACTGCCCCTGGCCCTGTGCGTGGCCGGATCGGCGTTTGCGCAGTCGGCACCACAGGGACAGGCGCAGCCCGAGGTCGTGCTGCCCATCGAGAACGTGCGTTTCGACTATGCCCAGGTGATGTCCGTGCGGCCGATCCAGCAGGTGCTGCGCACGAGCAACCGGGAGCGCGTCTGCAGCGACCCGCAGCACCCCGAATCGCGGATTCCCGTGCCGATGGGGCAGGACCCCGGCCGGCTTCGCAACTGCCGGATGGCGCCGGTGGTGCGCGAATTCCGCCGCACGATTGCCTATGACGTCGATTACGTCTATCGCGGCAGCCGGTTCCGGACCCGGATGGGTCGCGATCCGGGCAATCGTCTGCGGATCCGCATTTCCATCATGCCGGCGCCGCTGGATTGACGCGTTATCTGGCGAGGGGCAGCGACGCTGACGCAGACGCTTGCATGCGGCAGAGCGTCATGCGAGGATGCGCGACCAGATGAACGCCCTTGTTGCCACTCGCCACGCCGATGCCGCCCGGATCGCCTCCGGCATGACTTCGCGCGCGCGCCGACCGGAATCCTTGCGACCTGCTGGGTAGACCGGAGCCGTTCTTGCGCCACCGCATCCGAAACCCAGCCCCCAGGCTGGGTTTTTTCGTTTCTGCCCTTTCTTCCCAGGACACCCCATGAAGCATTTCCTCAACACCCAGGACTGCAGCCGCGCCGAACTGGATGCGCTGCTGGCGCAGGCGGCCGCGTTCAAGCGTCACAAGCTGGGCGATGCGCTGAAAGGCAAGTCCATCGCGCTGGTGTTCTTCAATCCGTCGATGCGTACCCGCACCAGCTTCGAGCTGGGCGCGTTCCAGTTGGGCGGGCATGCCGTCGTGCTGCAGCCGGGCAAGGACGCCTGGCCGATCGAATTCGAGCTGGGCACGGTGATGGACGGCGATACCGAGGAGCACATCGCCGAGGTGGCGCGGGTGCTGGGCCGCTACGTGGACCTGATCGGCGTGCGTGCGTTCCCGAAATTCGTGGATTGGGCCTACGACCGGCAGGACATCGTGTTGAAGGCGTTTGCGAACCATTCGCCGGTGCCGGTGATCAACATGGAGACCATCACCCATCCCTGCCAGGAGCTGGCGCACGCGCTGGCGCTGCAGGAACATTTCGGCACCGCCGACCTGCGTGGCAAGAAGTACGTGCTGACCTGGACGTACCACCCAAGGCCGCTGAACACCGCCGTCGCCAATTCGGCGCTGACCATCGCCACGCGGCTGGGCATGGACGTCACCCTGCTGTGCCCGACGCCAGACTACGTCCTCGACGAACGCTACATGGGCTGGGCACGCGCCAACGTGGCCGAAAGCGGCGGTTCGCTGGCCGTCAGCCACGACATCGAAAGCGCCTATGCCGGCGCCGACGTGGTGTACGCCAAGAGCTGGGGCGCGCTGCCGTACTTCGGCAACTGGGGGCCGGAAAAGCCCATCCGCGACCAGTACCGGCACTTCATCGTCGATGAAGCCAAGATGGCGCTGACCCACAACGGAGTGTTCTCGCACTGCCTGCCGCTGCGCCGCAACGTGAAAGCCACCGACGCGGTGATGGATTCCCCGCGCTGCCTCGCCATCGACGAAGCCGAAAACCGCCTGCACGTGCAGAAGGCGGTGATGGCCGCGCTGATTTCCCAATGACACCCACGGACGCCTTCCACATGACGACCTCCACCGACTCCCGCGACATCGTGCTGGCCTTTTCCGGCGGCCTTGACACCAGCTTCTGCGTGCCCTGGCTGAAGGAGCAGGGTTGGAACGTGCATACCGTGTTCGCCGACACCGGCGGCGTCGATGCGGCCGAGCGCGAATTCATCGAGCAGCGCGCGGCGGAGCTGGGCGTGACCTCGCACCTGACGGTGGACGGCGGTCCGGCGCTGTGGCGCGATTTCGTGCGGCCGTTCGTCTGGGCGGGCGAGGGCTATCAGGGGCAGTATCCGCTGCTGGTCTCCGACCGCTATCTGATCGTCGACGCGGCGCTGGCGCGCGCTGCCGAGCTGGGAACCAACGCGATCGCCCACGGCTGCACCGGCATGGGCAACGACCAGGTGCGCTTCGACCTGGCGGTCAAGTCCAGCGGCGACTACCGCATCGTCGCGCCGATCCGCGAGATCCAGAAGCGGCACACCCAGACCCGCACCTACGAACAGGCCTACCTGCAGGAGCGCGGCTTTGGCGTGCGCGCCCGGCAGATGGCTTACACCATCAACGAGAACCTGCTGGGCGTGACCATGTCCGGTGGCGAGATCGACGCCTGGGAAGCGCCGGGCGAGGGCGCGCGCGGCTGGTGCGCACGCCGCGAACAGTGGCCGGAAGAGGCGTTGGAGGTGGTTTTGCGCTTCGAGCAGGGCGAAGCGGTGGCGCTGGATGGAGTCGCTTTGTCCGGCGAGAAGATCCTCGCCAGGCTCAACGTCATGTTCGCCCAGTACGGCGTCGGCCGCGGCCTGTACACCGGCGACACCACGATCGGCCTGAAGGGGCGGATCGTGTTCGAAGCGCCGGGCCTGACCGCGCTGCTCACCGCCCATCGCGCGCTGGAGGAAGCGGTGCTGTCCAAGCAGCAGAACCGCTTCAAGCCGCAGGTTGCGCGCAAATGGGTGGAACTGGTCTATGAGGGTTTCTTCCACGATCCGCTGAAAACCGACCTGGAAGCTTTCCTCAAATCATCCCAGGCCAAGGTCGGCGGCGAGGTGGTGCTGCGCACCCGTGGCGGTCGCGTGGACGCGGTCGCGGTGCGATCGCCGCACATCCTGCAATCCAGCGGCGCGACCTATGCGCAAAGCGCCGACTGGGGCGTGGAAGAGGCCGAAGGCTTCATCAAGCTGTTCGGCATGAGCAGCACGCTGTGGGCACAGGTCAATTCGGGCCAGGGCGGGGATTGACGTGCTGGACACGGTCCTGCGCCATCTCGAAGCCCTGGTGTCCTTCGACACCCGCAACCCGCCGCGCCGGATCGGCACCGGCGGGATCTTCGACTACATCCGGGCGCAGCTGCCCGGCTTCCGCTGCGTCGTCACCGATCACGGCGACGGCGCGGTGTCGCTGCTGGCGGTGCGCGGTGCGCCGCGGCGCGTGTTCAACGTGCATCTGGACACGGTGCCTGCGTCGGACGCATGGACGGCCGATCCACTTCGGCTGCGGGTCAGGGACGATCGTGCGATCGGCCTGGGCGCCTGCGACATCAAGGGCGCGGCGGCGGGCCTGCTGGCGGCGGCGCAGGCGACCGGGGGCGATGCGGCCTTCCTGTTCTCCTCCGACGAGGAAGCCAACGACCCGCGCTGCATCGCCGCGTTCCTCGGGCGCGACCACGGCTTTTCCGAGGCGGTCATTGCCGAGCCCACCCGCTGCGAAGCGGTGCTGGCCCATCGCGGCATCAGTTCGGTGTTGCTGCGCTTCAAGGGCGAGGCGGGCCACGCCTCGGGCGCAAATGCGCTGGAGGCCAACGCGCTGCACCAGGCGATCCGCTGGGGCGGGAAGGCGCTGGATCTGGTCGATGGCGAAGCGGGTGCCCGCTTTGGCGAATTGACCGGATTGCGCTTCAACATCGGCAAGGTCGAAGGCGGCATCAAGGCGAACGTGATCGCGCCCAGCGCCGAGGTGCGCTTCGGGTTCAGGCCGTTGCCTTCGCACGACATCGACGAACTGCATCGTCGCTTCGGTGCCTGCGCCAGCGTTGGCGCGCTCGATCGCTACGAAGAGACGTTCCGCGGCCCTTCGCTCCCCGCCGGAGCGCCGGACCAGGCTGCACAGCGGCGGCAGCTGGCGCAGGCGCTGGCCGAATCCCTGCAACTGCCGGTGGGCGCGGCGGTCGATTTCTGGACCGAAGCCGCGCTGTTCTCGCAGGCCGGCCTGACCGCGATTGTCCATGGCCCGGGCGACATCGCCCAGGCCCACGCCGCCGACGAATGGGTGGCGCTGGAGCAGCTGCACCGCTATGCCGATTCCATCGTTCGCATCCTCGGAAACTGAGCCGTGACCCCCGTTCTCGATCCCCGCGCCGTGCACGATCCGCAGACCCGCCAGACCATCGTGCGGCTGCTGTCCAGCATGGGCAGCGCCAAGGAAATCTCGCAGTACCTCAAGCGGTTCTCCCAGCTCGACGCGGCGCGTTTCGCCGTGGTCAAGGTCGGCGGCGCGGTGTTGCGCGACGACCTCGATGCGCTGGTGTCCTCGCTGGCGTTCCTCCAGGACGTGGGCCTGACCCCGATCGTGCTGCACGGCGCCGGCCCGCAGCTCGACGCCGAGCTGTCCGCGGCCGGCATCGCCAAGCAGACCCTCGACGGCCTGCGCGTCACCTCGCCGCAGGCGCTGGCCATCGTGCGCAAGGTGTTCCACGCCCAGAATCTCAGGCTGGTGCGCGCGCTGCAGGCGGCCGATGCGCGCGCCACCTCGATCGTGTCCGGCGTGTTCGAGGCCGATTACCTGGACCGCGAGCGCTACGGGCTGGTCGGGAGCATCCAGCAGGTGCACACCGCGCCGATCCTCGACAGCCTGCAGGCCGGCTCGATCCCGGTGATCGCCTCGCTCGGGGAAACCGCCGGCGGTCAGATCCTCAACGTCAACGCGGATTTTGCCGCCAACGCGCTGGTGCAGGCGCTGCAGCCCTACAAGATCGTGTTCCTCACCGGCACCGGCGGTCTGCTCGACGCGCGCGGGCGCATCATCGATTCGATCAACCTGACCACCGAATACGAGCACCTGATGCAGCAGCCGTGGATCGACGGCGGCATGCGGGTCAAGATCGAGCAGATCAAGGCGCTGCTGGACGGTTTGCCGCAGGCGTCCTCGGTGTCGATCACGCGGCCGTCGGAACTGGCCAAGGAGCTGTTCACCCACAAGGGCTCGGGCACCTTGGTGCGGCGCGGCGAGCGCGTGCTGGAAGCATCGTCCTGGGGCGACCTCGACGCATCGCGGCTGCGGCAGTTGATCGAATCGGCGTTCGGGCGGCGGTTGGTGCCGGATTATTTCCAGCGCACCCGCCTGCATCGCGCCTATGTCAGCGAAAGCTACCGTGCGGCGGTGATCCTGACCCGCGAGGACGCCGGCGTGTACCTCGACAAGTTCGCGGTGCTCGACGATGCCCAGGGCGAAGGCCTGGGGCGCGCGGTCTGGCAGGTGATGCGGGAGCAGAATCCCGCGCTGTTCTGGCGTTCGCGCCACGGCAATCCGGTCAATGCGTTCTATTACGCGGAATCCGATGGCTGCATTCGTCAGGAAAAGTGGCGGACGTTCTGGTACGGCCAGGCCGACTGTGCGCAAATCGGGCGTTATCTGCAGCAGTGCGCGCAGCGTCGGGCGACGCTGGAGGAACCGGAATGACAGGAAAGCACGTGGCCGGGAAACATTCCATCGGAGTGGTGGGCGCACGCGGCCACGCCGGCGCGGAATTGATCCGCCTGATCGCCGGCCACCCGCGTTTCGAGCTGGCCTATGTCACCTCGCGCGAACTGGACGGCCAGCGCGTGGCCGACCACAACGCCGGTTTCGCCGGTGGTCTGCGCTACAGCTCGCCCGATTACCGCGACCTGCCGGGGCTGGGCGCCGACGCGGTGGTGCTGGCGCTGCCGAACGGCAAGGCCGCGCATATCGTCCGGCAGTTCGACGAAGCCGACGTCGATCCGGTCATCGTGGATCTGTCCGCCGACTATCGCTTCGATCCGTCGTGGTATTACGGCCTGCCGGAACTGACCCGCGGCCGCTACGCCGGGCAGAGCCGCATCAGCAATCCGGGCTGCTACGCCACCGCCATGCAGCTGTCGATCGCGCCGATGCTGGATGTGCTGGACGCGCAGCCGGTGCAGTGCTTCGGCGTCAGCGGCTACTCCGGCGCCGGCACCACGCCGAGCGACAGGAACAACGTGGACCTGCTGCGCGACAATCTGATGCCCTACGCGCTCACCGGCCACATCCACGAGCGCGAAGTGCCGTATCAGCTGCGACATGCGGTGGAGTTCATGCCGCACGTCGCCCCGCATTTCCGTGGCATTACCCTGACCGCCAACCTGCACCTGTCGATCGCCTTCGAGCGGGAGGAAGTGCTGGCGCGCTACCGCGGCCGTTATGCCGGGGAGCCGCTGGTGCGGGTACGGGATGAAGCGCCGTGGGTCAGCCGCATCGCCGGCAGGCACCACGTCGAGATCGGTGGCTTCACCCTGTCCGGCGACGGCAAGCGGCTGGTGGTGGTGGCCACCGAGGACAACCTGCTCAAGGGCGCGGCGACGCAGGCGCTGCAGAATCTCAACCTCGCCTTCGGGCTGGACGAACTGGCCGGCATCCCGGCGTACGAGGAGGCGGCATGAGCGATCTCCTGTGGCAGAAGCCCGGCGTCGCGGTGGACGCCAGCATCCAGGCCTTCCTCGCCGGCGACGACGTGCTGCTGGATCGCGAGTTCTTCCTGCACGACATCAAGGCCAGCACCGCGCATGCCGAAGGCCTGCAGCGCATCGGCATCCTTACCGCCGAGGAACTGGCTGGGCTGAAGCGGGAGCTGGCCAATCTGGCCGACGATTTCAGCAACGGCACCTTCGTCCTCGACGAGCGTTTCGAGGACGGCCATTCCGCCATCGAGGCGCGGTTGACCGAACGGTTGGGCGATGCCGGCCGAAAGATCCACACCGGGCGCAGCCGCAACGACCAGGTGCTGGTCGCCACACGGCTGTGGCTGAAGGAAAAACTCGCGCGGGTGGCGGCGCTGTCGCGGAAGATCGCCGGGGTCGCGCTGGAACGCGCCGAAGCCGAACAGGCCCTGCCGCTGCCGGGCTACACCCACATCCAGCGCGCCGTGGTGTCATCGGCGGGCATGTGGTGGGCGGGCTGGGCGGAGGCCTTCATCGACGATGCCGTCCGCGCCGCCGACACGCTGGCGCTGGTGGACTGCAATCCGCTGGGCACCGCCGCCGGCTACGGCGTCAACCTGAAGCTGGACCGTGAGCACACCACGCAGGCACTGGGGTTTGCCCGCATGCAGGCCAGCCCGGTCTACGCCCAGCTGTCGCGCGGCAAGTTCGAATTGGCGGCACTGGAAGCCCTGGGCAGCGCCACCCTCGACCTGCGCCGGATCGCCTGGGACCTGTCGCTGTTCACCAGCGCAGAATTCGGCTTCGTCGCGCTACCGGCGCAATACACCACCGGCAGCTCGATCATGCCCAACAAGCGCAATCCCGACGTGATCGAGCTGATGCGCGCCACCCACGCCTCGGTGGCGGCGGCGCGCACCGAGATCGAGCAATTGCTGTCGCTGCCCTCGGGTTATCACCGCGATCTGCAGGCCAGCAAGGGTGCGATCTTCCACGGCTTCGGCCGCGGCCTGGCGGCGCTGGAGCTGCTGCCGGCGCTGCTGGCCAACCTCGGCTGGCGCGAGGACCGCATGCGTGCGGCGATCGATTCGGGCATGCATGCCACCGATGTCGCGGTGGAGGCCGCCATTGCCGGGGTGCCGTTCCGCGAGGCCTACAAGGCCGCTGCGGCCAGCGTCGACAGGGCAGGGCAAGGACGGACGCCGGAGACCTCCCTTGCGGCGCGCACGTCGCCCGGTGGCTGCGCCGATTTGCGGCTGGAAGCGCTGCGCGATCGCTGGCTGAGGTTGGGCTGAATGCGCCAGCTCCGGCTTGCAAACCCGGAAGCAGACGACGCCGAGGCCTGTCCTTGATTTTGCGCTCCCTGCGTTGGGGGAATGAAGGGTCCGGTGGATCCCCGGCTGGAGCGTCCGACGGCGGCGAGTCCTGCACCGGTGCGGGACTCGCCGCGGGCCTTCGGCTAAGGTAAGCTGAAAGTCACGGGGGGCTGGGGAGTCGGTCGGGGGATTGGGCAAAGAGTCACGGGTCATCCTCCCTGCGACCGGCTGTCTATGGCTGCAACACTTGCGCATCCCATGCGTGCGCTCTGGCTGGGAGGGCCTGCCCATGCGACGAGCGGCCATATTGCGCCACCGTTTGCCGAAAATCGTCACGCTCGCCGTCTGTGGCCTGCTGGCCTGCGGTTCGGCCATTGCCAACTGTGCGCCGGACGCGGCATTGCTTTCGTCAAACGGTTGGGCGTCTGCACCTGTGGCCGCATCGCCGGTCCCGTCACCTGCGCCGCAGGCACGGCGTGCCGCAACGCCCGCGGCCATGGATGGCGGCGCGCGTGCCGCCTTGGAAGCCATGGCCCGGTTACAGGACGCCGATACCGCGCTGTCGCTGGCGGCCGAAGGCGCGGCGCTGTACGCACGGGAACGAATCAAGCTCGACGGCTACGCCTACTGCAGCCAGGCCGTCGAATTGGCCGATCTGGGAGAACTGCGCGAGAGCGCGCGGGCGGCCAGCATGGCCCTCCACGTGGCGCTGGAAACCGGGAACCCGGACCTGCTCGGAAAGGCCTACCGCGATCTTGCCATCGCATTCAGCTATGCCGGCCAGCTGGAACGCGCGGAGCAGTTCGCCGATCTGGCGCTCAAATATCCGGGGCTGGATCCCACCCAGGTGGTGGGGCCGGCGAACAAGATCCTCGGCGACGTGCGCGCCCGCCAGGGCCGCCATGCCGAGGCCATCGCCTATTACGACCAGGCGGAAAGCGGAAGCTCGCCGCGCTTCCGGCCGCTGGTGCAGGCTTCGCTGGCCAACGTGCTGATCGAGTCCGGCGATCTGGCGCGCGCCCGCGTCACCCTTGATGCCATGGCCGAGCCGGCCGACCGCGCCCAGCGCGCGCAGATCGCACGCACCCGCGGCAGGCTCCTGCTGGCCGAGAACCATCCTGACCAAGCGCTTGCGGTGTACCGCCAGCTGGCCGAAATGCCGGTCGATGACGCGGCCGGCGACAGTGTGTTCTATCGGGCCTGGGCGCTGGACGGTATTTCCCGCAGCCAGACGGCGCTGGGCGACGATGCCGCGGCTGCCGGTTCGCTGGATCAGGCGCTGGACGAATTTGAGCGCGCGCGAAGCCGCTTCCGCAGCGACGAATTCAAGATGGGGCTGTTTTCGGGCGCGCAGGAGGTGTTCGAACGCGCGATCGCGCTTCACGACAAACTGGGGCAGGTCGAACAGGCTTTCGACATCAGCGAGCGCAGCCGCGCGCGCGCGCTGCTCGATTCGATCGCCGGCCGCGCCGATCTGGATTCGAACGAGACTGCCGCGCTCGACGTGCGGGCCCTGCGCGCCGGGCTGGCGAACGACGAGGTGGTGGTCGCCTTCCATACCCTCCCGGATCATCTGGTGGCCTGGATCCTGACTCGCGACGGCGTGCGCGAGGCGCGCTTCCCGGCCGCGCTGCCCCGCGCCGATCTGGTGAAGCTGGTGGAGGCCTATCGGACGGCCTTGATCGGCCGCAATGCGGGGATCGTCGCGGCTTCCGACCAGATTGGCCTCCTGCTGCTGGCGCCGCTGCAAATCCCCGCCGGGAAGCGCCTGGTGATCGTTCCCCACGGCCCGCTGCACTATCTGCCGTTCCAGGCTTTGCGATTGGACGGCCAATACCTGATCGAGCGCAATCCGGTCGCGCTGGCGCCATCGGTCAGCATCGCCGCGCGGCTGGCTGCGCACGCGCCGATGGCGCAGGCGCAGCTGCTGGGCTTCGGCAACCCGACGGTCGATGCCAGCGTTGCCGCGCCGCTGCCCGGAGCCGAGCGCGAGGTGCGATCGCTGGCCGCGGATTTCCCGAATGCCCGTCTGTTCTTTGGTGCCCAGGCCACGCGTGATCATTTCGACGAGTACGCGCCGCAGTCGCAGCTGGTCCACGTGGCATCGCACGCGATGGTGGACACCCTCGATCCCCTGCATTCGAAGGTCTTGTTCACCGACGGCAACGGCCAGCCGGTCTATCTCGAGGCCAAGGACGTGATGGCCCTGAAGCTGGACGGCGTTTCCCTGCTGACGCTGTCGGCCTGCGAATCCGGCCTGGGGCGGGTGGAAAATGGCGATGAGGTGCTGGGCTTCACCCGCGCCTTCCTGTCGGCCGGCACGTCCAGCCTGCTCGCCTCGCTGTGGCCGGTATCCGATGCCGCCACCGAAAAACTGATGACCACGTTCTACGGCGACCTTGCGCACGGGGCCAACGCCCAGGACGCGATGCGCGACGCCCAGCGCGCGGTGCTGGCCAATCCGGCCACGGCGCATCCGTATTACTGGGCACCCTTCAACCTGATCGGCAACTGGCGGATGCGGGTGGCGCGGTGAGCGCCGAAACCGGACGAGACGAGGACGTGATGATGGAACACCACAACGGTCGCCAGAAACCGCTCCCGATCCGCCTCCGGCTGACGTCGCTTGCTGCCGCGCTGGCATTGGGATTGCCGGTCGCGCAGGCGCTGGCCGCAGACGCGGCCTCGCAGGATGCGCCGCAGCAGGCGCAGTCCTTGCCCGAGCCGCAAATGGCGCTACAGGCGCAGGCCAGCTTCGTGCTGCAGGGCGTCGAATTCGTCGGCGCGACTCTGGTGCCGGAATCGGAATTGCAGGCCGCGGTTGCCGACATGATTGGCCGAAGCGTCACTTTCTCCGACCTGCAACAGCTCACCGTCAAGGCCGCGGCGGTTTATGCGCGGCACGGCTACGGATTGGCACAGGTGTTCGTTCCCGTGCAGGAAGTGGTGGATGGCCGCATCAAGCTCAGCGTGCTGGAAGGCAGGCTGGGCGAGGTGTCGATCGATATCGCCGAAGATGCGCCGATCCACCGCGCGCGCGTGGCCGGTATGCTTTCGATCCTCAAGTCGGGCGAGCCGCTGAGCACGAACGAATATGAGCGGGCGATGCTGCTGTTGTCCGATCTGCCGGGCGTCAAGCCGCAATCGACTGTCACGGTCGGCTCGTCTTCGCAGGCGAACGACCTGCACGTCCAGGTGGAAGCGCGCGATCGCTTCCAGTTCGCACTGGGACTGGACAACAACGGCACCCGCGATTCCGGTCGGCTGCGGCTGACGGGAAGCATGCGCTGGGCCAGTCCGTTCGAGCGCGGCGACAATCTCGACCTGCGGATCCTGGCCGCGCAGGGCATGCACACCGCGTTTGGCCGGATTTCCTACGAAACTCCGGTCGGCTATTCCGGGCTGCGCATCGGGGGCGGAATGGCGCGGGTGCAGTACGAACTGGGCGGGCCGTTCTCGCCACTCAAGCCCACCGGCGTGGGCAATGTCGCCGACCTGTCGTTCAACTACCCGCTGATCCGCCAGCGCACCACCAACCTGTTCCTGCGCGGTGCGGTCGAGCGCAAGGCGCTGACGGATCGCTACGAAGCGGTGGGCCTGGAAACCCGGAAGCGCGTGAATGGAGCCAGTCTCGGGCTGGCGCTGGAACACCGCGACCGCTGGGGCGGGGGCGGCTACAACAGCGCCAACGTGCAAATCTATCGTGGCACCCTGCACCTGCTCGATCCGATGGCCAGATTGCTCGACAAACCACCGTTCGGATATGCCACCGAAGGCGGTTTCACCAAGTTCACCCTGCAGGCGGCGCGGCTGCAATATCTCGCCCCGCGCTGGAGCCTGTATGCAAGCGTCGGCCTCCAGCGCTCCAGCCGCAACCTCGATCCCTACGAAAAGCTGTCGCTGGGCGGGCCCAAGGCGGTGCGTGCCTACGCTACCGGCGAGGTGCTGGTCGATGACGGCTGGCTAGGCTCGCTGGAACTGCGCTTCTCGCCGCGACCGGAAGCCACGCTGTATGCGTTCTACGACGCGGCGCATGGCGACATGTTCCACCGCCGTCGTGTCTTCGATCCGGATCTCGGGCGCAGCCTGCGCGGCTACGGTCTCGGCTTCAGCTGGGCCAAACCCGGCAACGTGAGCATGAACCTGAGTGTGGCGTGGCGCGGCACGGGCCCGGGCGTCACCGATGGCGGCGACCATAACCCCCGCATTTACTGGTCGATCCAGAAGGCATTTTGACGCAACGACGGGCGGCCGGTAGCCGGTTCCCAGGGAGCAAGACCCATGAACGCGAACCCCAAGACCCTCAAGCAAATTCGCAAGCAGCGGCGGCGGAGGCTGGCATTGGCATTGGCCTGCGTGCTGGCGTCGCCGCTGGCGTTCGGGCAGTCGCTGCCGTCCTCGACGACGCTGCCGACGACGACACCCATCAACTACGATCCGACAAAAATCACCTCGATCAACGTTGTCGGTAGCGACATGACCATCACCCAGGTGACGGATGCCGCCGTCATTGGTTGGACGACGTTCAACGTCGGCTCGGCGGCATCGGTGACATTCGTGCAGCCGGGCGTCAACAGCGTCGTCCTGAATTACATCGACGGCATCATACCGGCCCCCTTCATCATCAATGGCGCGGTCAATGCCAACGGCAGCGCTTTTTTCGTCAACCCGAACGGTATCTGGTTCGGCCCCAATGCCAACGTCAATGTCGGCGGTCTGGTGGCCTCGACGCTGAACATTTCCGCAGCGGATTTCTACACTGGCGCGGCGATGGCCAACCCGCATTACGTGTTCGGTAATGCGACCGACACCATCGGCGGCGGCATCGTCAATCAGGGGCATTTGAACGTCACCAGCGCCACCGGCACCATCGCGTTGCTGGCGGCGCGGGTCGAGAACCAGGCTGGCGGCGTCATCAATGCGCCAGGCGGCAGTGCGATCATCGGAGCGGCCGCGCAGTCGACGCTGGATTTCTACAACGACGGCTTGACCACGCTCGCGATTGCGGGCAATGGCTTGTACGTCCCCCCCGTCCCGCTCGGCCCGATCAATCTCTGCGCGGCGGTCCCGCTTTCCGCCTGCCTCGGCGGCATCGTCAGCATCGGCAACATCGCGGCAGTCGGCGGCCACGTCGAACTGCGCACCCAGACGATGGATGGCCTGGCCAACACAGATCCGCTGTTCACCGAAAGCCCCACCGGCAACGGCGGTCGCATCTGGATCGGCGGGCGGATCGATGCGCGCACGGCCGGTACCGATACCGGCTCGATCATCATTGACGCCGGGAGGGGCAACGTCGATATTGGCGGCGTTGCCGGGCAGACGGCCTGGATCAATGTCAATGGCACCGGCGCGAACCAGAACGCCGGCTCCATCTGGGTCGGTGGCAACCGGGTGTTCACCTATCTCTGCGTCGGGCCGGGTGGCGTCTGCGCGGGTAACGATTCGCTCGGCTGGCTTGATGCCACGGCCTACGGCACCGGCAACGGTGGCCATATCGAAATCCACGCGCTCGACCGTTTCTACAACGCCGGCGTCATCCAGGCCGCGTCCGTGAACGGCACAGGCGGCACCATCGACATCCTCGCCGGCAACAACGCCGAAAACTACAACTGGATCATCGCCGAGGGTGCCAACGGCGGCACCATCAACATGACCGCAGACAACATCCTGCTGCATCGCGGCCAACTGCCGTGGCTGGGCGGACCGGGCATCCTGTATTCGCAGGCGGTGCTGTCGGCCTATGGCAGCAACGGCAATGGCGGCACGGTCAACCTGACCGGCGGGCTGAGCGTGATAGACCTCGGCAACGTGACCCCGGCCGATCCCGAATTCGCCTGGGTCATCAACGTCCGCGGCATGAACGGCAATGGCGGGACGGTGTACGCATTCGGCGATGACATGAACGTCACCTCGACCAAGTTCGCAAACGCCAACGGTACCGTGGACGGCGGCACGATCACGTTCGACATGCTGACCAACAATGTGGCGTTTGCGGCAAGCATGGAGGCCAACGGTCAGCGGGACGGGGGAAGGATCGACATCCGGGGAGGTTACATCGACTTGACCGGAGCGTCGCTGTACGCCCACGGCTCGCGCGACGGTGGGGAGATCTACGTCGCCGGCGACTACGTGGTCATGTCGGGTGGAGACATCGATGTCCAAGGCGGCGTGGTGCCGTCGAACCCCTCCGACCCCCACCTCGGCAACGGCGGCACCATCAATCTCTACGGAACGTATTACGTCGATGTGCAGGGCTCGTTCAATGCAAACGGCTCGGTGGACGGCGGAATGATCAGCTTCGGGTCCGCCAACTACGTCACTGTCGATGGCCTGTTCACTGCCGACGGCGGGGCATCGCCGCTTGCCGCGGACAGCCACTACGGCGATGGTGGCCACATCTACGTCCAGGGAGACACGGTCGATGTCGCGGGGACGTTCTCCGCCAATGCCGGCATCGGTCCCAATCCCGATCCGATGGTGGACAATTACGGGGGGCATATCCGCATCGACGGCAGCAATGTCACGCTGGATGGCCAGTTCAGTGTTTTCGGCTTCCTCGGCGATCTTTTCACCGCTGGAAACGATCACCTGTATGTCGCCCCCTCGACCATCGTGAGCGCAGCGAACTGGTCGATTGCCGGCTCCGAGGTCTGGATCACCACGGCCGCCGGGGCGAGTGGCCATTCCCAGGGTGCGGTAGTGGTGGACCAGGCGCTGGCGACGGCGCTGGGCTACGGGACATGGATCGATCTGCGCGCCGACAACGCGACCTACAGCCCATCCGGAAGCGGAGCGCTGACGATCGACTCGGGGGTGTCCATTTTGCCCACGGGTACCGGCTTCGGTCGGCTGGACCTGCGCGGTCGCAACGGCATTTCCGGCAGTGACTTCACCATCGAAGCCGACTGGGGCGTGTACCTCCAGGCCTACGGATCCGGCATCGACCTCGACAACTTCACCATGAGTGGAAATACCGTCGAGATGGTGGGCGGCAACATCGACCTGACATCCGGTCACATTGAGGCAGGCGATCGCGGTTTCACCGCCACTGCCATCAGTGCGGCTGGCGGCATCAACCTCTATTCAAGCTGGATCGAAACCACCGGCACCGGCGACATCACGCTCGACGCCAGCAACACCGCCAACGGGATCGAGGCGCAGTGGCTGTACCTCACCACAGCCGGCGGCGACATCGTGCTGAACGCCGACTACAGCCTGGCTGGCGTGCATCTCTGGAGTCTCGCCGAGATCGACAGCGGCGGCGGCGACGTCACCATCACCGCCTATGGCAGCACTGGTGGAATCACGATCGAGGACACGACAGCCAACAGCGGCGCCGGCGTCATGACGGTCGAAAGCGACGGCAATGTACAACTGTCGAACAGCACCCTCCACAGCGACTTCAATCTCGTCATCAACGGGGGGGCGGGTGTCCAGGCGCAAAGCTCCAACCTCAGCGCCGGCACGGTGGACATGCGCAGTGGCGGGGACATCCTGGTCGACGCTTCGGTCGTGACCGGTGGTTTCCTGTCGATGCATGCCAACGGCATCACGATGACCAATGGCACGAACGCCTACATGGGCGGCGTCGTGGACATGGTGGCGTATGGCGACCAGATCGTGATCGACCATTCCAGCGTCGCCAGCCTCGGCGGCGACATCTCAATGGTCGCCACAGGTGTAAACGGCGGGATCGCCCTCTATGCCTCCAGCATCGACAGCCACGGCGGTGACATCACCCTTTACGGCAACGGGCTTTACGGCGTGAGGCTGTTCAACGGTACACGCGTCGATGGCGATGGGGGCGACGTCCTGATCACCGGCATCGGTGCCGGCACTTTCGGGACCGGCGTGTGGATCGATCAGACCAGCGGCGTGTACACGACCACCGGTGACATCGCGATCACCGGCGAGAGCGCCGACAGCACCGGCCTGCGGGTGACAGGCACCATTGCCACCAACGGCGGCGACATCACCCTCACCGGCACCAGCAATGGCGCCTCCTTCTCGGGCGTGGACCTCAACGGCGCCAGCATCAGCAGTGATGCCGGCGACATCGGGATTCACGGCTACCACGGCACCGGCAACGGCGGCGTGATGATCCAGGGCGGCACCGTCGTGTCCACGACCACGGGCGACATCACGATCACCGGCGACGGCGGGGAGATCGGCGTGTGGCTCTACCAGAGCGCGCTGATCACTGATTCCGGGGTCATCGCCTTGAGCGGCACCGGTTTGGTCGATGGCGTTGTACTCAGCCAGAGCACCATCGACGGAGGTAGCGGCGACATCCGGGTGGACGGCATCGGCTACGGCGGCGTTGGCGCCATCCATCAAGGCGTGGTCATCGCCGCCAGCCATCTCTACACCGATGGCGGCGACATCACTGTCACGGGGCACGGCGACGCCGGCGCGGGCGTCGGGATCAACCAGAACAGCAGCCTGTCCACGACCTCGGGCGACATCACGATCTCGGGTTACAGTTCGGGCTTTACGGGCGTCATCGTTTATCAGAGCGACCTGACCACGACCTCCGGCGATGTCACCCTGCACGGGGAGGGCGCCACTCGTGGGGTGTATCTCGGATTTACCGACATCCTCAGCGCGCTGGATGGAGACATCGCCATCAGCGGCACCGGCGGCGACATCGGCATCTTCCTGCACGGCGGCAACCTGATCGCCAACGGTGGCGACATCGACCTGTACGGCAGTGGTGATACCGATGCCGGCGTGCGGCTGGACGGCAATTTCCAGGTGCGCAGCGACTCTGGAGACATCGATATCCTCGGCTACAGTCTGAACAGAATCGGCGTGGACGTCTCGATCGGCTACATCGGCACCAATGCCGGCGATATCGACATCACCGGCGAGGGCGGATCGGGCGGCGTGCTGCTGGACAACGTCAGCGTCGAGAGCACGAGCGGAAACATCGCGGTGTCCGGCAACGGAGGCACCGGCGCCGGGGTGCTGCTGGCGGCCAGTTCCCTGATCGATGCCGGCAGCGGCATCGTGGAACTGCGGGCAGGCAACAATGGTGCCACCGATGCGATCGTGCTGAACGGCAGCATCAGCAGCACCACGGCGGTCAACCTGCGGCCCTGGAGCTTGACGGACACGATCCTGTTCGGCACCGGCGGTGGGTTCGTGCTCGACAATGCCGACCTGACCAACATCCATTCGCCGTGGTTGATCGTGGGCAGCGGCCAGCATCAAGGCGCGATCCAGGTGCTTGCGAACACCACGTTCGCCGGCAACCTGATGCTGCAGAACCAGGGCAGCGGCTCGGGCGGGATCTCGCTGCAGGCCGCGCTGAATGTCGGCAACTACACCCTGGGCCTGCTCAGCTACGGGAACATCACCCAGACGGCGGCGGGGGTGATCACCGCCCACGACCTGCTGGCGGATTCCAAGTTCGACGTGCTGCTGGCGTCGGCGCAGAACAACGTCTCCAGCAACACGCTGGCTGGCAGCGCAGGCGGGAGCTTCGCGTTCCTCAACGCGGGCGCGCTGTCGATCGGCAACGTCAATGCCTTCGGTTTCAGCACCACCGGCGGCGGGCTGTATGGCTATGGCGGTTCCGGGGTGAGCGGCACCAGCGTCCTGGTTCAGAACCTGTCCGGAAACCTGACGCTCAATGCCAATGTCTCGGGAGCGGACGTGGATCTGGTGACTGCCGGAGTGTTCCTGAATCCGGGTGGCCATACGATCACGGCCAGCAACGCCTGGCGCGTCTGGGCCAACACCTGGGTCGGCGAAGACCGCGGCGGGCTCACCGGCAGCGGGCCCCTGCCGAACCTGTACAACTGCACCTGGCTCGGCCCGTGCGGCGTGACCGTCAGCGGCGGCGAAAACCACTTCATCTACGTCCAGCAACCGCAGATCGTCGTCACCGCCGACAGTGCCAGCTTCGAATACGGCGAGATCGGTTCGCTGACCTATACCGCGAGCGGGCTGATCCTCGGTGACATCGCTGCCAACGTCTTGTTCGGCTCGCTGTCTCCCGGAAGCTCGTATGGGCTGGACGTCGGGACCTATGCCATCACCGGCAGCTTCACCTCGCCGGCCGGGTACAGCGTCGTGATCAATCCCGGCGGCATCCTGACGATCACGCCGGCCACGCTGCTGTTCACGGCCGACCCGGCCACGTGGTACTTCGGAATCCCGGGCGGCGATCTGTCCGGCACGGTCACCGGCTTCAAGTACGGTGACACGATCCTCAGCGTGTTCGGTACCGATTCCATCTGGTTCACCTCGGCCGGTCCAACCTCCGTCCCCGGGTATTACGCGATTTATGGCGGAACCAGCGCGCACAACTATGTCTTCGTGCAGGCGCCCGGAAACGCGACCGCGTTGCACATCCTGCCGGTCGCGCAGACATCGGATCTGCCGTTCGACCTGGTGGGCGACCCGCCCGAGACCTACGTTTACGAGCGCAATTTCGATACGGCGCAAATGTGCCCGCTCGGGGAGTTGGACAGCGACACTGCGCTGGCTGGCGGTGACCCGCTGGGCAACGAATGGTCGAAGGTGCGCAAGCGCCTGAATCTGGTGAGTTGCTTCAGCAATGACCGCCGTGGCGGCTGTGGAAGTTTCTGACCGTGTTTCCCCTTCCCGCACGTGCGGGAAGGGGAAACCGAGTGCAGCAATACAGGGTGATGGGCAATGCGATGATGAATCCATCCTGAGCGTTCGCGTCGGAAACAGCGCGCCGTGTCCGTTTTTTCCGGGGCGTCGCGTACTCCAAGGTAACGGGCGCGGTGATTTTTCGCGCCAGCATGTGGCCGGTAGGCCACGCGACAGGAGGAGTTGGAAATGAGCGTCAAAACCTGGATCCGCGGCACGATGGCGATCGCCCTGCTGGCGAGTTCCGGCGCCGTGTTTGCGCAAAGCAACCAAGGCAGCGAGCCGACCGTCGATTCGATCGTCAACGCGCTGAAATCGAACAACAACCAGACGCAGGACGAGCAGACCCGCGCGCTGCGTCCGGGCGCAGCCTCCATGGCCACCACCGCGCCGGCGGCCGCTCCGGATGCATCGCCGGCGCCGACGCCGGCGGCGGCCCCGAAGCCGAAGCCGAAGCCGAACGTGAGCCGCCCGCACCGTCCTGCTGCGGCGGTCTCTTCGGACCGCGCTTCGACCAGCATGACCATCAATTTCGAGTTCAACTCGGATCGGATCTCCGGCGACTCGCAGCGCGTCATGGCCACCCTGGCCACGGCATTGGCTTCTTCGCAGTTGGCCGACCGCCGGTTCACGGTGGTGGGTCATACCGATGCCAAGGGGTCGGAGGCCTACAACATGTCCCTGTCCGAGCGACGCGCCGCTGCGGTTCGCGCCTATCTGGTCGAACATGGCATCGACGCGGATCGTCTGACTTCGGAGGGCAAGGGCGAAAGCCAGTTGCTCAACCCGCGCAATCCGAACTCGGGCGTGAACCGGCGGGTCGAGATCGTTGCAACGGGTCGATGAGGCAACGCGGACTCATCCGGAGTTGTCTTGAGGAACAGAAGATCCGCCGGCGAACAAGCACAGGCCGTCGGCGGGTCTGCAAGGAGCAGGGCCCGGGGAGGGCAGGAGCAGGCTGGTCGCGCCCATCGCGTATTGCGATAGGCGCGGCTGGCGTGCTTTCGGATTGACCGAGAGACGGATTCTTGCGGTCTTTCCCGGGGTCGGTTCGGGCTGGGTGGAAATGCGAGAGCACGATAATCCAGTTTTCAGGCGCCAGGACCGGATGTTGCCGACAGTGTCCCGGTGGCGCCGTGGCGCGAGACTGCGACTTCTGATGTTGCTGTGGGCGCTGGCGGCGTCCGGCGCCGCTGCGTTGCCGCTGCAGGATGCATCGCTGGCGCCGCCGCAAGAGGCCACCCGCAGCCTGCATGCGGGCACGGCAACCCAGGCGGCGCGAATCTCGACCCGGTCGCAGGCGGCTAGCGAAGCACAGACGCCAACGCAGGTGGAGCCGGAGCAATCGTCACCGGGTCTCGTCCGCGGCGTGCGGTCCCGCGTCGCGACCCAGGGGACGGCCGATGTCCTGCATCCGGATGCGGAATCGAACCGAGGCGTCTTGTTCCGGATCACCGCGCCGGCGCGGGACGGCACGCCGCCGCAGGTCGGCTATCTGTTCGGCACCATCCATTTCGGGACGCCGGAGGAGCAGGGTGTCGATTACGCCGCGTTGGGCCAGTTGCTCGAAGGAGTCGCGGCCTTTGCCAACGAGGCCGATGTCGACACGCAGTGGGACACCCGGCTGGACGGCTATCGGTGGCTGCCCGCGCGGGCATCGCTGGATCGCCTGGTGGGGGCCGATGCCATGGCCAAGGCGCGGGAACTGCTGCCGGACGTGCAGGCGCGCGATTTGCTGCGGATGCGACCGTGGATGGTGTTGGCCCTGCTGGAAGCGCGCGGCGAGCAGGGCGGCGACGACAATGCCGATGTCCGGCTGCAGCGGATCGCCAGCGGCATGGGCAAGCAGCTGGCGCACCTCGAATCCCTGGAGGACCAGCTGCGGGCGCTCGACTGCGTGCCGCCGGGACAACAGGCGCAGGTCCTGGCCGAACGCCTGCAAAAGCCGATGTTCCTGAAGCTCGATTCGGCCGAAGCCATGGCCGCCTACCGGGCGCGCGATCTCGATGCCTGGTTGGCCGACGTGGACCGCATGGACGGACTCAGCGATGCCGCGAAGCAAATCGAACGGCGTTCCCGACTGTGCCTGCTGGAAGATCGCAATGCGCGTTGGATCGACGCGATCGAGGACCTGTACCGACGGCAGAGCGCCCTGGTGGCCGTGGGCGCCTTGCATCTGGCCGGGCCCAACGGCCTGATCGCGCGCCTGCGCCGTGATGGCTTCAAGGTCGAGGCCGTGCCGATGCAGGCGCACTGAAACGAAAAAACCGGCGCTGGGCCGGTTTTCGCCGAAGCCATTGGTCGGGGAGACAGGATTTGAACCTGCGACTTCTACGTCCCGAACGTAGCGCTCTACCAGGCTGAGCTACACCCCGATGGCAGAGCGGCAATTTTATGGGTATGCCGGTGCAACGGCAAGGGGTCGGGAACGATCGGGCGGGATTTCGCCACGCCTCGACCCCGATGTCAGCACGATCCTGCTGCGCTGAAAATGCCCGGGCCCTAGAATGCGGGTTTCGCTGAGCGGAGTCTTGCGTTGATCAAGCCACGCACCCCCACCGGGGTCATGGAGCTGCTGCCGCGCGACCAGATCGCGTTCCAGCGCATGCTCGACACCATCCGCCAGACCTTCGAGCGCTTCGGCTTCCTGCCGGTGGAAACGCCGGTGATGGAGCTGTCCGAGGTGCTGCTGACCAAGTCCGGCGGCGAAACCGAGCGGCAGGTGTACTTCGTGCAGTCCACCGGCGCGCTGGAGAAGCAGAACGACGGCCTGCCCGAGCTGGCGCTGCGCTTCGACCTGACCGTGCCGCTGGCGCGCTACGTCGCCGAGCACGAGCACGAGCTGGCGTTCCCGTTCCGCCGCTACCAGATGCAGCGCGTCTATCGCGGTGAGCGCGCCCAGCGCGGGCGCTTCCGCGAGTTCTACCAGTGCGACATCGACGTGATCGGCAAGGACAGCCTGTCGCCGCGTTTCGATGCCGAGATTCCGGCGGTGATCGCGGCGACGTTCGAGCGGCTGGCCATCGGCGAGTTCACCATCCAGCTCAATCACCGCAAGCTGCTGCGCGGCTATTTCGAAGGATTGGGCATCGCGGGCGAGGCGCAGCTTCTGGTGCTGCGCGAGCTGGACAAGCTCGACAAGCGCGGCGCCGAGGCGGTGCGCGCCACGCTGGCGGGCGAAGGGTTCGGGCTGGCGGACGGGGTGATCGACCGGCTGATGGCGTTTTCACAGGTACGATCCCGTGGGCATGCCGACGCGCTGGCGAAACTCGACGCGCTGGGCCATGGCAGCGAGCTGTTAGAGCAGGGTCGCGACGAATTGCGGGCGATCCTCGAACAGATCAAGGCGCTGGGCGTGGCGGAGTCGCGCTACGCGCTGAACCTGTCGATCGCGCGCGGGCTGGATTACTACACCGGCGTGGTCTACGAGACGACGCTTGACGCGTACCCGCAGATCGGTTCGATCTGCTCCGGCGGCCGCTACGAAGACCTGGCCGGGCACTACACAAAGTCGAAATTGCCCGGCGTGGGCATTTCCATCGGCCTGACGCGCCTGTTTTATCAGCTCCAGGACGCGGGGCTGGTGGACACGGCCGACAGTTCGGTGGACGTGCTGGTGGCGCTGCTGGACGACGCGGCGCTGGAGCACGCGCTGGGGTTGTCGCAGCGCCTGCGCGCGGCGGGCCTGAACGTGGAAACCCAGCTGGAGCCGCGCAAGCTGGCGAAACAGTTCCAATACGCCGACAAGGCCGGCATCCGCTTCGTGGTCATGCGCGGCGAGGACGAGGCCGCGCGTGGCGTGGTGACGGTGAAGGACCTGCGCCGCGGCGCCCAGTTCGAGGTGGCCGAGGCCGAACTGGCTTCTGCCCTGCGGGCCGAACGCAGGTAGTCGGCCACGCCTGTCCGACGCAATCCAATTCCACAGAGGTCGATTCCCGCAATGAAGCGCATTCTGCTCGACGGTACTTCGCTCACCCGCACCCAGCTGGTTGCCGTGGCCTACGGCGCGATGGTCGAACTGGCCCCGGCCACGCTGGAACGGGTCGGCAGGGCCGCGGATTTCCTCGCCGAGCAGGTGTCCAGGCAGGAGCCCATCTACGGCGTGTCCACCGGCTTCGGCAGCAATGCCGACAAGCTGCTGGGCGCGCATCGTCTGCGCGACGATCTGCCGGGCGCGCAGGCGTCGGAGAGGGCGCCGGGAATCGAGTTGCAGCACAACCTGATCGTCACCCACGCGGTGTGCGTGGGCGAGCCGTTCGCGCCCGAGGTGGTGCGGGCGATGCTGTGCATCCGCATCAACACCCTGCTGCGCGGGAATTCGGGCATCCGCGTGCAGACCCTGCAGGCGCTGGCCGACCTGCTCAATGCCGGCATCGTGCCGGTGGTTCCGCAGCTGGGTTCGGTGGGCGCTTCGGGCGATCTTGCGCCGCTCTCGCACCTGGCCATCGTGCTGATCGGCGGGGGCGAGGCCTTCGTGGACGGCGTGCGGATGCCGGGCGGCGAGGCGCTGGCCCGGCGCGGGCTCAAGCCGGTCGATCTGTCCTACAAGGAAGGACTGGCGCTGAACAACGGCACCGCGCAGATGCTGGCGACCGGCGTGCTGGCGATCCAGCAGCTCGAGGATTTGCTGGATACCGCCGACCTGGCCGCGGCGATGACCATCGACGCCTTCGCCGGTCGCCTCGGCGCGTTCGCGCCGGAGGTGCACGCGCTGCGCCCGCATCCCGGTCAGGTCAAGACCGCCGCCCATCTGCTGCAACTGCTGGACGGTTCCACGCTGGCCAACATTCCCTACCATCTGGTGCCGAAATTCCGCCCCTGGCAGCCGGATAGCTGGGACACGCCGGATTCGCAGGCGCTGGGCTTCGACATCGGCTGGGATTGGGTGGCGTTCTCGCAGCGTCATGGTCGCGAGAAGTTCTACCAGCGCTTCCTGCCGTTCCGCGGCGGCAAGAAGCACCAGCCGCAGGACAGCTATTCGCTGCGCTGCATCCCGCAGGTCCACGGCGCGGTGCGCGATGCGCTGGAACAGGCCAAGCGCGTGCTCGACGTCGAACTCAATGCCGTGACGGACAACCCGCTGGTGTTTCCGGACAAGACCGATGCCGCGCACGTCGAGGAGCAGGTGATCTCGGCCGGCCACTTCCACGGCATGCCGCTAGCGCTGGCGATGAGCTACCTGAAGGCGGCCATCCCGGTGCTGGCTTCGATCAGCGAGCGCCGCCTGAACAAACTGGTCGATCCGGCGACCAGCGACGGCCTGCCGGCGTTCCTGATCGGCAACGAGGATGGCACCGAATCCGGGCACATGATCGTGCAGTACACCGCCGCCGCCATCGTCAACGATCTGGCCAGCCGCGCGATGCCGGCTTCCGTGTACTCGATTCCGACCTCGGCCAACGCCGAGGACCACGTCTCGATGGGCGCCAACGAGGCGCGCCACGTGCTGGCGATGGTCGGCGACCTGGGCAAGGTGCTGGGGCTGGAATTGCTGGTGGCCGCGCAGGCGCTGGACCTGCGTCGCGACATGATCAATGCCGCGCGTGAACTGGCGCGGCGCTGCGATGCCGAGGGCTTTGCCGCCAAGGTGCTGGGCGGCCCGCCGCGCGAAGCGGCCGGGCGCACGGAGTTCCTCGCTGAAGTCGATGCGCTTCGCGTGCAGCTGGCCAACGCCGACGAATTCCAGCCGGGCAGGGCGGTCGCCGCCGCGCATGCGGCGCTGCGCAGCCGCATTCCGTACCTGGATCGCGACCGCGCCTTGAACGCGGAAGTGGCCGCCGCCGTGGCGGCAGTGGCCGACGGCAGCCTGCTCGCTGCGGCGCGCGCGGCTTGAATACGGGGACGCTCAGGCTTTGCGGGCGTCGTGCGCCAGCGATAGTTCTCCGAATCGCCCGCTGTTGAAATCCTCGATGGCCTGCAGGATTTCCTGCCGGGTGTTCATCACGAACGGGCCGTAGCCAGCCACCGGCTCGTCGATCGGCTCGCCGGAGAGCAGCAGCAACTTGGCATCGCCGCTGGCGACGAGGGTGAGCGCTTCGCCTTCGGCGGACAGCGTCGCCATTTCGGCGGTACCGAGCGTGGTGTCGTCGTTGATCGTCACCCGGCCGGCCAGGACCACCAGCAGCGTGTTCCAGCCGTCCGGCTGCGGCAGGTCCAGCGCGTGGCCGTCCTTGAGCCGCACGTCCAGCACGTTCATCGGCGTGAAGGTGTTGGCCGGTCCCGCGCTGTCGCCGAAGCGACCCGCGATGACCCGCACCTTGCCGGCGTCGTCCGGCAGGCCGACTGCGGGAATCCGGTCGTCGGTGATGCCCTGGTAGTGCGGCGCCGACAGCTTGTCCCTGGCAGGCAGGTTGACCCACAGCTGCACCACCTCGAACGGACCGCCGCGCGCGGCGTAGTCGGCCGAGTGGAACTCCTCGTGGAGGATGCCGCGGGCCGCGGTCATCCACTGCACGTCGCCCTTGCGGATCACGCCGCCGGCGCCGGTGGAGTCGCGGTGTTCGACTTCGCCGTCATAGACGATCGTGACGGTCTCGAACCCACGATGCGGGTGGCTGCCGACCCCGCGACGTTCGCGGGTCGCCGAAAATTCCATGGGCGCCGCGTAGTCGAGCAGCAGGAACGGGCTGCGGCCGGGCACGCCCGGGCCGTTGTAGTCGAACATCCCGTGCACGGGGAAGCCGTTGCCCACCCAGTGCCGACCCGGCGCCTTGCGGGTGGAAAGCACGGTCTTGCGGGCGATGGCGAGGGTGGTGTTCATGGCGGTGCTCCCTTGGGCGCGAACGCGGGTTGCGCGGCGATGACCACGATATTGCACCTGGTTTTCTGAAACAAATACCCGGTTTATCGCCTGAGTGTTTCGAATCTGGAACGATGGACCGTGTGCAGACTTGCCTCCGGAGCGCCGCAAGCATTCGGCTTCAGCTAACGAGGTTCAGCCGCGCACGCCGCCCGGCTTGCAGTCCGGATGCAGGCTGGCGGTGGCGCTGGGGCGGGCGGCGACGCGCTCGAACCACGGTCCGAGGTGGGGCAGCGTGCGGTCGAAGGGCTGGCCCACCGAATCGGCGAAGTCCAGCCAGACGTAGAGCCAGATGTCTGCGAAGGTGAAGCGGGCGCCGGCCAGATAGTCGTGCCCGTCGAGCATCGCATCGAGCCAGGCGATGCGGTCTTGCGCAACGCGCTTGAGCCCGGCCGCCGCTTCGGGCGCGACCGGGATGCGGTGTTCGAAACGCGCTAGGCCTTCCGCGTAGTGGTAGGCGTTGTGGATGTTTTCGGTGATGTTGAGCTCGGCGCGGCGCTGCCACATCCGCGCCTGGGCGCGCTCCTGCGGCGTGCTGCCGATCAGCGGCGGCGTGGGATGCAGTTCTTCGAGGTATTCCATGATCGCCACCGCTTCGGACAGGCAGGTGCCGTCGTCCAGAAGCAGCGCCGGGGTCTGTCCGGCGGGGTTGGCGTCGAGGAACGGGCGGCGGCGGTTCTCGCCGTCGAACACGTCGATCTGGCGGCTCGGCAGCTCCAGCCCCTTTTCGTGCAGGAACATCCGCAGCGTGCGCGGGGCGGGGCTCAGGGCGTCGAGCAGCAGCATGGCGCGACTCAGTGGAACGGCAGCGGCTGCTTGGACGACTGCGGCATGTAGAAGTCGTGCAGGTATTTCTCGCCTTCGTCGTCGAAGATCGTCACCACGGTCTGGATGTCCGGGTGCTGCGCGCGGATCCGCTGCGCCGCCAGCAGGTGGGCTCCGGAGCTGGGGCCGCACAGCAGGCCGCGGGTGCGCGCCAGCTTGCGCATTTCGGCCACCGCGTCCTCGCTGGACACGCTGATGGTGTTGTCGCCGACCAGTTCGCGGTGGCGGGCGAAGATGCCGGGAATGAAGCCGTCGGAGATGCCCTCGATCTGATGCAGCGCGACTTCGCCGCACAGGATGGTGCGCGATTCCGAAGGCTCCATCGCGAACAGCCGCACGTTCGGGTTGACGGCGCGCAGCGCCTGACCAACCCCGATCAGGGTGCCGCCGGTGCCAACGCCGTGCACGAAGGCGTCGGGGATGCGGCCGCCGAGCTGGGCCAGAATTTCCTGCCCGAGCCAGCTGCGGTTTTCCTCGACGTTCCATTCGTTCTCGAACTGGCCGGGGAAGAAGAAGCCGGGCTGCTGGCCGAGCTGGCGCGCGCGCTCCAGCGCATCGTTGACGTGGAAGGTGCCGCAGAACAGCACCTCGGCGCCGAACGCGCGCGAGATCGCCACGCGCTCGGTGGACAGGCCCTCGGGCATGACCACCAGCATGCGGTAGCCCTTGACCGCGGCGACCATCGAGAAGGCGTTGCCGGTGTTGCCGCTGGTGGCCTCGACGATGGTGTCGCCGGGCTTGAGCAGGCCCTCGCGTTCGGCGCGTTCGACGATGTACTTGGCGATGCGCGCCTTGATCGAGCCGGACGGGTTGAGGAACTCGCACTTGGCGAACACGCCGTCGATCTCCAGCAGCGGGGTGTCGCCGATGGCGTCGAGGATGTTGGTTGAAAGGCCGGAGTAGCGTGTGGGCATGGCGTCAGGCTCGCGTGGGGCGTGGCATTCAGTGTCGAAGGACACCTGCCATGCTCGCACTGACCAGCGTCAACGCCGCGCGAAAACGCGAAACGCCCCGGGCGGGGCGTTTGTCTTGCGGCGCTGTCGGGGGATCTCAGCGGTGCCGGTAGGTGATGCGACCCTTGGTCAGGTCGTAGGGCGTCATCTCCACCTTGACCTTGTCGCCGGTCAGGATGCGGATGTAGTTCTTGCGCATGCGCCCGGAGATGTGGGCGATGATTTCATGGCCGTTTTCGAGCGTCACCCGGAACATGGTGTTCGGGAGGGTTTCGGAAATGGTACCTTCGAATTCGATGACGTCGTCTTTCGCCATGGGCGGAATGCATACCGGGCGCCGCGAATGCGGTCCCAAAGTCCACTATTTTCGCACGTTGCCGGGTTGTTCGCAAAACGCGCACCTGCGGTACCGGGTGCGGGCATCCCCGAACCCGGCGGCGGCCTTCGGCCTTGACCGGTCTGTGTGTGTGGTTCGCGACGGGTTCCGGCAGGGGGCAGGACAAGCATTTTTGACGCGGATTGGCGCGGATAAAATCTGATTGAAGGTTTGATCCGCGTTCATCCGCGATTATCCGCGTCAACAAACAGCACTGTCCGTGCCCAGAGATCGTCGACTCCCGATGCAGTGACGTATTGCGATGGACGTTGGCTACGTAGCCTGTGGTGGTGTGGCGGTCAGGATTTGAGCAGCCGACCAGGAACCGAAGCGTTCCGTCCACTGTCCCGGAGTGCCCGGCAGGTCGCGTTGTCGCGACAGCGCGGCGAGGTAGCGCTCGCGCGGCCAGACCTCGACGCCCAGACGCTCGGTGTGGGCGTTTGGCACCTGGGCGTCGATCAGCGGCCAGCCCCAGTCGTGCAGGCGGCTGGCGAGCGCCGCCAGCGCCAGCGAGGAGCCGCCGGATTGCGCCGAGAACATGCTGTCGCCGCAGAACATCTGTCCGAACGCCAGTCCAATCAGACCGCCGACCAGGGTTTCGCCCGCGAACACCTCGATGCTGTGGGCGTGACCGAGGCGATGCAACTCGCGGTAGGCGGCGAACATGTCGGCGGTGATCCAGGTGCCGCCCTGGCCGTGTCGCGGCGCCATGCAGCCGCGCACGACCCCGACGAAATCGGTATCCGCGCGCAGCGTCCAGCCGCTGTGGTGCAGCTGGCGACGGAGTTTGCGCGGCAGATGGACGCCACCGCTGCGCAGCACCGCGCGCCGCGCCGGACTCCACCACAGGATCGGTTCGCCTTCCGAATACCAGGGAAAGATGCCGCTGCGGTAAGCGTTGAGAAAACGCGCTGGCGACAGGTCGCCGCCGAAGGCGAGCAGGCCGTCGGGATCGGTCAGCGCGCGCTCGACCGGCGGGAAGGGCGATGCCGGGTCGGAACCGAGTCGCGGCAGGTGAAGTTCCATCGCCCCATTGTAGGAGCGGCCCCTGGCCGCGACTGTCGCGGATCAATGCCCTTCGTCGAGGAACCTTTCCGCGTCCAGCGCCGCCATGCAGCCGAAGCCGGCCGAGGTGATCGCCTGCCGGTAGACCTGATCGGCCACGTCGCCGGCGGCGAACACGCCGTCCACGCTGGTCTGGGTGGCGTTGCCGTCGAGCCCGGTGCGGATGGTCAGGTAGCCGTTGCGCATGGCGAGCTGATCCTTGAACAGCTCGGTGTTCGGGCTGTGGCCGATGGCGACGAAGAAGCCCTGCACGTCGATCTCGCGAGTGCTGCCGTCCTGCACCGACTTCAGGCGCATGCCGGTGACGCCGGCGTCGTTGCCCAGCACTTCATCGACGGTGTGGTGCCAGACCGGCTCGATCTTGCCTGCCTCGATCCTGGCGAACAGCTTGTCCTGCATGATCTTCTCGGCGCGCAGGGTGTCGCGGCGGTGGACCAGATAGACCTTGCGGGCGATGTTGGACAGGTACAGCGCTTCTTCGACCGCGGTATTGCCGCCGCCGATCACGGCCACGTCCTGGTCCTTGTAGAAGAAGCCGTCGCAGGTCGCACAGGCGGACACGCCGCGGCCCTTGAACGCTTCCTCCGAGGGGATGCCGAGATATTTCGCGGTGGCGCCGGTGGCGATGATCAGCGCGTCGCAGCTGTATTCGCCGGAATCGCCGGTGAGCACGAACGGGCGCTGCGACAGGTCGGCGGTGTGGATGTGGTCGAACACGACTTCGGTATCGAAGCGCTCGGCGTGCGCCTGCATCCGCGCCATCAGGTCCGGGCCCATCAGGCCGTGGGCGTCGCCGGGCCAGTTGTCGACCTCGGTGGTGGTGGTCAGCTGGCCGCCCATCTGCATGCCGGTGATGACGACCGGCTTGAGGTTGGCGCGCGCGGCATAGACAGCGGCGGTCCAGCCGGCGGGGCCGGAGCCGAGGATCAGGAGGCGAACGTGGCGGGGCGTGGTCATGGTGGCGGGCAATGTCCCTATAATTGGAAGGATTCGCGTTGGCGGCGGGAAGCCTCTAGCTTGGCGGCCGCCGCGCAGCGATACAAGCCGCGATCGCCGGAACGCTGCTGACCACGGCAAGAACACTGACCCATCAGGAGCGAACCATGCGTATCGGAGTCCCCAAGGAAACCAAGACCCTCGAAGGGCGCGTTGCGCTCGTGCCGGCCGCCGCGGGCGATCTGGTCAAGCGTGGGCATGAGGTGTGGCTGGAGCAGGGCGCCGGGCTGAAGTCCGGTTTCGGGGACGAACAGTACACCCGACTGGGCGTGAAGATCGCGCCGGACGCCGCCGCCTTGTACGAGAAGGGCGAGATGATCGTCAAGGTCAAGGAGCCGATCGCCGGCGACCTGCAGCACCTGCGCAAGGACCACCTGCTGTTCTGCTATCTGCATCTGGCGGCCGAACCGGCGCTGACCAGGCGCCTGCTGGAGATCGGCCTGACCGGCATCGCCTTCGAGACGGTGGAACTGGCCAATGGCGAACTTCCGCTGCTGGCGCCGATGTCGGTGATCGCCGGCACCCTGGCGACCCAGGTCGGCACCCACCTGCTGCACCAGCCGATGGGCGGCAAGGGCAAGATGCTTGGCGGCCTGTCGGCGACCGAACGCGGCAAGGTGGTGGTGTTCGGCGCCGGCAAGGCAGGCGGTGCGGCGGCGACGCTGGCGGCCGCGGCGGGCGCCAACGTCACGGTGTTCGAAATGCGCCATGACCGCATGGACGAAATGCGCCGGCTCGGCAACAACGTCACGGCGCTGTACCCCTACCACGACCTCGTCGCCAGCGAAGTGGCCTCGGCCGATCTCGTGGTCGGCGCGGTGCTGGTGACCGGCGCGCGCGCGCCGCACGTGATGAACCGCGAGATGCTCAAGGGCATGGAGCCGGGCAGCGTGCTGGTGGACATCGCCATCGACCAGGGTGGCTGCTTCGAGACCTCGCGCCCGACCAACTGGAAGGAACCGACCTACGTGGAAGAGGGCGTCACCCACTTCTGCGTCACCAACATGCCCGGCGCGGTGCCGCAGACCTCCTCGCAGGCGATTTGCGCGGCGATCCTGCCCTGGATCAACCTGCTTGCGGCGGGTGACAGCTGGCGCAACAACGCGGCGCTGGTGAAGGGCATCAACGTCGAAGCCGGGAAAATCGTGCATCCGGCGCTGCACGGCATGAATCTTTGACGTACTATCAAGCAGGTGCGGAAGATTCCTGAGGTTTGATCGCAGGTGGGGAAAGCGGTAGCTGACGTTCGCAAGACCAGCCGAAAACCGGCGTCGCGTGACAGCGGCGGCCGTTCGCAATCCTTGCCGAAGCTGTGGCGCGACATCGCCTTGATCGCGATCGCGCCGCTGCTGCTGTATCTGCTGGCCTGCCTGTTTTCCTATTCGCCGTCGGATCCGGGCTGGGATCACGGCGGCAGCCTGCTGGCGCCGGTCCACAACCTCGGCGGGATTGCCGGGGCCTGGACCGCGAGCTTCCTGCTGTTCCTGACCGGCTATGTCGCCTTCCTGCTGCCCTTCGTGCTGGGCGCGATCGCCTGGATCGCGCTGTTCGGGATGGACAGCGATGGCGATGGCAGGGCCGACCTCGGTCCGGCGCTGCGCCTGGTCGGCATTGTCGGTTTTCTGGTGGCCAGCTGTGGTCTGCTGTTCCTGCGCGGCGTGCCGGCCAACGATTTTTCCGCGGGCAGCGGCGGCATCCTGGGCACCCTGGCCGGGCGCTCGCTGCTGCACGGCTTCGGCCCGGTCGGCGCCAACCTGTTCCTTGTCACCTTGTTCCTGATCTCCGTCACCCTGGCCACCGGGTTGTCGTGGCTGGCGGTCATGGACCGGATCGGCGCCTGGGTGCTGGCGCTGCCGGGCCTGCTCGACCGCGGCGCACGGCAGGGCGCGAAGACCGCGAGCGAGTGGGGCGAGGCGCGGGCGCTGCGCGAGGAGCGCGAAGAAGCGCGGCGCGCCGACAGCCAGCAACGCGCCAGGCGCGAGCCGGTGCGGATCGAGCCGCCGACCGCGCCAGTGGTCGAAAAGAGCGAGCGCGCCAAGCGCGAGCAGCAGATCCCGTTGTTCCACGGCGGCGATGCGTCGGGCGTTCCCCCGCTGGCCTTGCTCGACGAACCCAAGCCGCAGCCCCTGAGCTACGACGAGGACACGCTGGAGACCCTGTCGCGGCAGATCGAGTTCAAGCTCAAGGATTTCCGCATCGATGCCGCGGTGGTGGGCGCCTATCCGGGCCCGGTGATCACCCGTTTCGAGGTGCAGCCCGCGCCGGGGGTGAAGGTCAGCCAGATTTCCTCGCTCGACAAGGACATCGCCCGCGGGCTGTCGGTGAAGTCGGTGCGCGTGGTCGACGTGATCCCCGGCAAATCGGTGATCGGGATGGAAATCCCGAACGTGCGCCGGGAAATGATCTACCTGAGCGAACTGCTGCGCTCGAAGGAATACGACAAATCCGGCAGTCCGCTGACGCTGGCGCTGGGCAAGGACATCGCCGGCAAGCCGATCGTTGCCGACCTCGGGCGGATGCCGCACCTGCTGGTGGCCGGCACCACCGGTTCCGGCAAGTCGGTGGCGGTCAACGCGATGGTGCTCTCGCTGCTCTACAAGGCCTCCGCGCAGGACGTGCGGATGCTGATGATCGACCCGAAGATGCTGGAACTGTCGGTCTATCAGGGCATTCCGCACCTGCTGGCGCCGGTGGTGACGGACATGAAGGAGGCCGCGAATGGTCTTCGCTGGTGCGTGGCGGAGATGGAGCGCCGCTACAAGCTGATGAGCGCGGTGGGCGTGCGCAACCTGGCCGGCTTCAACAAGAAGGTGAAGGACGCCATCGACGCCGGCCAGCCGCTGCTCGACCCGCTGTTCAAGGCCGGGCCGGAATCGGGCGAGGTCGCGCCGACGCTGGAGCCGTTGCCGTTCATCGTCGTGTTCATCGACGAATTCGCCGACATGATGATGATCGTCGGCAAGAAGGTCGAGGAACTGATCGCGCGCCTCGCGCAGAAGGCCCGCGCCTCCGGCATCCACCTGATCCTGGCCACCCAGCGGCCGTCGGTGGACGTCATCACCGGCCTGATCAAGGCGAACATTCCCACCCGCATCGCCTTCCAGGTCTCCAGCAAGATCGATTCCCGCACCATCCTCGACCAGAGCGGCGCGGAAACCCTGCTCGGCAACGGCGACATGCTCTATCTGCCGCCGGGAACCGCCATGCCCGAGCGCATCCATGGCGCTTTCGTGTCGGACGAGGAAGTGCATCGCGTGGTCGAGCACCTCAAGCAGGACGGCGGCGGCCCGGATTACATCGAGGGTGTGCTGGAAGAAACCCAGACCATGTACGACGGCAGCAGCGTCGGCGCCGGCGGCTTGCCGGAAGCGCCGGTCAGCATCGATCCGGAGGCGGATCCGCTGTACGACCAGGCCGTGCAGATCGTCACCGAAACCCGCCGCGCCTCGATTTCCGGCGTCCAGCGGCGATTGAAGATCGGCTACAACCGCGCCGCGCGACTGGTCGAGGCGATGGAAGCGGCAGGCGTGGTCAGCGCCCCCGAACACAACGGCGATCGCGCCGTGCTGGCGCCACCGCCGCCGCGCTGAGGCTGGATCGCCTGAGGGAACGCGCCTTGCCCGCGAGTCTCCGAGGATGCTGCATTCAGCAAGATGGCGGCACACTGTTCGCAACGCCGCAGGAGGTGCTGCATGAAATCCATCGTTTCCGCCGCGCTGGCCTTGGTGCTGCTGTCCGCCAGCGGCATCGCCGGCGCAGGGGCGCGTCAGGACCTCGCGGCATTCGCCTCGGGCCTGCGCGGGCTGGATGGCCAGTTCAATCAGGAGGTGTACGACCCGCAGGGCCGGCGCAAGGAGTCCAGCTCCGGCCGCGTGGCCCTGTCGGCGCCGCATCTGTTCCGCTGGGAATACCGGCAACCCTACGCGCAACTGGTTCTGGCCGATGGCAAGACGGTGTGGGTGTTCGATCCCGACCTGAAGCAGGCCAGCCGCCGCCCGCAGGGCGCCGAAGAAGCCAGCAGCCCGTTGGCCGTCCTGCTCGACCCGGCCCGGCTCGATCGCGATTTCATCGTCAAGGAAGCCGGCGATGCCGACGGCCTGAACTGGCTGTCGATCCAGCCTCGCAGCGCCGAGGCCGGGTTCCGCAGCGCGCGCCTGGGATTCTTGCGCAATCAGCTGCTGCGCATGGAATACGAGGACGCGCTCGGCCAGCGCACCGAGATCCGTTTCAGCAACTGGAAGCGCAATCCGGCGTTTGCCGCGGGAACGTTCGTCTTCACGCCACCCGCCGGCGTGGACGTGATCGGCGGGTAGGGAGACAACGCCAGCGCTCGCTCGTTGCGAACCATTCGCGATTGGGCGCATCGCAAGCGGGAACGAGGGCCGCTGTTCGCGTGAAAACGCGATGCAGGTATGGCCGTGGCCGCATCGCGACAGGTAGAATGCGCGGCTACCGGTCGACGGCTTCGTGTCGTCGAACTCTTCCACAACGCATGAGGCAAGCGTGCTGGCCGAGTATCTTCCCCCCCTGCTGTTCCTGATCGTCGCTGCCGGCATCGGCATTGTCCTGATCATCGTCGGCAACGTGCTCGGCCCCAAGCGGCCGTCCCCGGAGAAGCTGTCTCCGTACGAATGCGGCTTCGATGCGTTCGAGAACGCGCGCATGCCGTTCGACGTGCGCTACTACCTGGTCGCGATCCTGTTCATCGTGTTCGACCTTGAAATCGCCTTCGTCTTCCCGTGGGCGGCGGTGTTCCGCGATCTGGGGGCGTTCGGCCTGATCGAGATGGGCACCTTCCTCGTGCTGCTGGTGATCGGTTTCGCGTACGTGTGGAAGCGCGGCGCGCTGGAGTGGGAATGAGCAACCTCGTCCAAAACGTTCTCGATGCGGCCAACAATCCGCTGCCCGAAGGCAGGCTGGACGACATCCTGCGGGCCGGCGACGGCAACCCGCTGCAGCAGAACGGGTTCGTCACCACCAGCATGGACGCGTTGTGGAACTGGGCGCGCACCGGCTCGATGTGGCCGGTGACGTTCGGCCTGGCCTGCTGCGCGGTGGAGATGATGCACGCGGGCGCCGCGCGGCTCGACCTCGACCGCTACGGCGTGGTGTTCCGCCCGTCGCCGCGCCAGTCCGACGTGATGATCGTGGCCGGCACCCTGGTCAACAAGATGGCGCCGGCGCTGCGCAAGGTCTACGACCAGATGCCCGATCCGAAGTGGGTGATCTCGATGGGCAGTTGCGCCAACGGCGGCGGCTACTACCACTATTCCTATTCGGTGGTGCGCGGCTGCGACCGGGTGATTCCGGTCGACGTCTACGTGCCGGGCTGCCCGCCGACCGCCGAGGCGCTGGTGTACGGCATCCTGCAATTGCAGAAGAAGATTCGCCGCCTGGAGCAGAACCCGTTCTCCAAGGCGGACAAGCCCGAAGGTGCGCGCGCATGAGCACGACGCTGGTCGATGCGCTTGCCGCACGTTTCGGCGCCGAGGCGCTCAAGGTCGCGCAGCCGCGCGGTGAAATCACGCTGGAACTGACCCCGGAAATCTGGCTGTCGGCCGCCACCGCGCTGCGTGACGAGTTCGGATTCGATACCTTCATCGACCTGTGCGGGGTCGATTACCTCGGCTATGGCAACGACGAGTGGGACGGCGTCGAGGCGAACTGGCACGGCTTCGGCCGTGGCGCCGAAGGCTACGGCCCGGGCCGGTTCAACTGGGGCGAAGAGCCCAGCCACCAGGTCTCGACCCCGGCCGGCATCGCCCCGGATCGCCGCGAAACCAGGCGCTTCGCGGTGGTCATGCAGCTGCTTTCGATCCGCGACAACAAGCGCGTCGCCGCGCGCTGCTTCGCCCCCGACGACGGCCTGCCGATGGTGCCTTCCGTCACCGGCGTCTGGCGCGGCGCGGACTGGTACGAGCGCGAGGCTTTCGACTTGTACGGGGTGATCTTCGACGGCCATCCCGACCTGCGCCGCATCCTGACCGACTATGGCTTCATCGGCCATCCGTTCCGCAAGGATTTCCCGCTGATCGGCAATGTCGAGGTGCACTACGACGCCGAGCGCAAGCGCGTGGTCTATGCGCCGGTCACCAGCGTGGTGCCGCGCGTGGGCGTGGCGCGGGTGATTCGCGACGACAGCCGCTTCGACACCGCCGAGGAAGAGATCGAACACCGCATCCTCGACCGGGAGACCCGCCGATGAACGCGCACGTCATGCCCAGCTCCGAGCCGTTCGCCAGCAATCCGGAAGAGGCCCGGCAGGAAATCCGCAACTACACGCTGAACTTCGGCCCGCAGCATCCGGCCGCGCACGGCGTGCTGCGCCTGATCCTGGAGATGGATGGCGAAGTGGTGCGCCGCGCCGACCCGCACGTCGGCCTGCTCCATCGCGGCACCGAGAAACTTGCCGAATCCAAGCCGTTCAACCAGTCGATCCCGTACATGGACCGGCTGGATTACGTGTCGATGATGTGCAACGAGCACGCCTACGTGCGCGCCATCGAAACACTGATGGGGATCGAGGCGCCGGAGCGTGCGCAGTGGATCCGCACGTTGTTCGACGAGGTCACCCGCATCCTCAACCACCTGATGTGGCTGGGCAGCAATGCGCTCGACCTCGGCGCGATGGCGGTGTTCCTCTACAGCTTCCGCGAGCGTGAGGAGCTGATGGACACCTACGAGGCGGTGTCCGGCGCGCGCATGCACGCGGCCTACTATCGTCCGGGCGGCGTCTATCGCGACCTGCCGGACCGCATGCCCAAGTACAAGGAGTCGCCTTGGCACAAGGGCGGCAAGCTCAAGCGCTTCAATGAGGCCCGCGAAGGTTCGCTGCTCGACTACCTCGAGCACTTCACCCGGACCTTTCCGGATCGCGTCGACGAATACGAAACCCTGCTGACCGAAAACCGGATCTGGAAGCAGCGCACGGTCGGGATCGGCGTCGTCGCGCCCGAGCAGGCCAAGGCCCTGGGAATGAGCGGCGTCATGCTGCGCGGCTCGGGGATCGAGTGGGATCTGCGCAAGAAGCAGCCCTATGCGAAGTACGCCGAGGTCGATTTCGACATTCCGATCGGCGTCAACGGCGACTGCTACGACCGCTACCTCGTGCGCATTGCCGAGATGCGCGAGTCCAACCGCATCATCGCCCAGTGCGTGGAGTGGCTGAAGGCCAACCCCGGCCCGGTCATGGTCAACAACTACAAGGTTGCGCCGCCGTCCCGTGCCGAGATGAAGCACAGCATGGAAGCGCTGATCCACCACTTCAAGCTGTTCTCCGAAGGCTACTGCGTGCCGGCCGGCGAGACCTATGCCGCGGTGGAGGCGCCCAAGGGCGAATTTGGCTGCTACCTGGTCAGCGATGGCGCCAACAAGCCGTTCCGCGTCCATCTGCGCGCCCCCGGCTTCGCCCACCTGGCCTCGATGGACGAGATCGTCAAGGGCCACATGCTCTCCGACGTGGTGGCGATGATCGGCACCTACGACCTGGTGTTCGGCGAGGTGGACCGATGAGTGCCCGTACCCCGTTCGCCGGTTGCCCCGCCGCAGCCCGCGGAGGTTCCAACCCATGAAAGCAACCGGCAATTTCGAAGCCTGCCGCAACGTCGATCCGATGGCCGCGCTGTCGGACGTCACCCGTGGCCACATCGATCACTGGCTGGCCAAGTTCCCCGCGCTGCGGCGGCGATCGGCCGTGCTGCAGGGCCTGCACGCGGCGCAGGAACAGAATGGCGGGTGGCTGACCGATGAGCTGATCGCGGCGGTCGCGAAGTATCTCGGCATTCCGCCGGTGTGGGCCTACGAGGTCGCCACCTTCTATTCGATGTTCGAACTGGAGCCGGTGGGCCGCAACAGCGTGTCGTTCTGCACCAACATCAGCTGCTGGCTCAACGGCGCCGAGGATCTGGTCGCGCATGCCGAAATGAAGCTGGGCGTGAAGCTGGGCGAATCGACCCCGGACGGGCGCGTCTATCTGCGCTGCGAGGAAGAATGCGTGGCCGGATGCTGCGGCGCTCCGGTGGCCGTGGTCAACGGCCACTACCACGAGAAGCTCACGCCGCAGAAGGTCGATGAGTTGCTGGATGGGCTGAAGTAATGATCGGACACACCTACTACTCGGAAGGCAAGGGTCCGGTCGGCCCGGCGCCGGAGGCGCATCAGGCGGTCTATACGACGCTGCATTTCGACAGGCCGTGGTCGTACGAGAACTATCTCAAGACCGGCGGCTATCAGGCGCTGCGCAAGATTCTGACCGAGAAGATCCCGCCGGCGGACGTGATCGAGATCGTCAAGGCCTCGGGCCTGCGCGGCCGCGGCGGCGCGGGCTTCCCGACCGGTCTGAAGTGGAGCTTCATGCCCAAGGGCGACGGCGAGAAGTACATCCTGTGCAACTCGGACGAGTCCGAGCCGGGCACCTGCAAGGACCGCGACATCCTGCGCTACAACCCGCACGCGGTGATCGAGGGGCTGGCGATCGCCTGCTATGCCACCAACACGAAGGTGGCCTACAACTACCTGCGCGGCGAGTTCCACCTGGAGCCGTTCGAACACGTCGAGGAAGCGCTGGCCGAAGCCTACAAGCACGGCTGGCTGGGCAAGGACATCCTCGGCAGCGGCATCGACATCGACATTTACAACGCGCTCGGCGCCGGCGCCTACATCTGCGGCGAGGAAACCGCGCTGATGGAGTCGCTGGAAGGCAAGAAGGGCCAGCCGCGCTTCAAGCCGCCGTTCCCGGCCAACTTCGGCCTGTTCGGCAAGCCGACCACCATCAACAACACCGAAACCTACGCCTCGGTGCCGGCGATCATCCGCAACGGCCCCGAATGGTTCATGGAACAGGGCATTCCCAACAGCGGCGGCTGCAAGATCTTCTCGGTGTCCGGGCACGTCAACAACCCGGGCAACCACGAGGTCAAGCTGGGCATTCCGTTCAAGGACCTGCTGGAACTGTGCGGCGGCGTGCGCAACGGCCATCGCATCAAGGCGGTGATTCCCGGCGGCTCGTCGATGCCGGTGCTGCCGGGCGACGTGATGATGGGCCTGACCATGGACTACGACGCCATCAAGAACGCCGGTTCCGGGCTGGGGTCGGGCGCGGTGATCGTGATGGACGAGACCACCTGCATGGTGCGTGCCTGCCAGCGCATCAGCCGCTTCTACAAGAACGAAAGCTGCGGCCAGTGCACGCCTTGCCGCGAGGGCACCGGCTGGATGAACCGCATGCTCAACCGCATCGCCAGCTTCCAGGCCAATCTCGACGACCTGAAGATGCTGCGCGCGGCCGCCGGGCAGATCGAGGGCCACACCATCTGCGCCTTCGGCGAGGCCGCGGCCTGGCCGGTGCAGGGCTTCCTGCGCCACTACTGGCACGAATTCGAATACGCGATCGTGAACAAGCGGTTCTATGTGGACGATGAACTGGCCGGCACCCTGGCCCCGATCGTGCAGGGAGGCGCGTGATGGCCGAGCCGGTCAACCCGAACCTGCCGCCGGACCACGTCACCGTCTTCATCGACGGGGTCGAGCTGGCCGCGCCCAAGGGGGCGATGATCATCCAGGTGGCGGACAAGGCGGGGATCCAGATTCCGCGCTTCTGCTACCACCCCAAGCTGCCGATCGCCGCCAACTGCCGCATGTGCATGGTCGACACCGAAGTCGGCGGGCGACCCTCGCCCAAGCCGTTGCCGGCCTGCGCGACGCCGGTGATGGACGGCATGAAAATCTTCACGCACAACGCCAAGGCCATGCAGGCCCAGCGCAACGTGATGGAGTTCCTGCTGATCAACCATCCGCTGGATTGCCCGGTCTGCGACCAGGGCGGCGAGTGCGAGCTGCAGGATCTGGCGCTGGGCTACGGGCGCTCGGTCAACCGCTTCGTCGAACGCAAGCGTTCGGTGGCCGACGAGGATCTGGGCCCGCTGGTGTCCAGCGACATGACGCGCTGCATCCACTGCACGCGCTGCATCCGCGTGACGGCTGAAATCGCCGGCACCTACGAGCTGGGCGGCATGTACCGCGGCGAGAACCTGCAGATCGGCACCTACGACGGCAAGCCGCTGACCACCGAGCTGTCCGGCAACGTCATCGATGTCTGCCCGGTCGGCGCGCTGACCGACAAGGTGTTCCGCTTCAAGGCACGGCCGTGGGAGATGATCGCGCGGCCGTCGCTGGGCTATCACGACCCGCTGGGCAGCAACCTGTTCCTGCACACCCGCCGCGGCGAGATCCTGCGCTGCGTGCCGCGCAACAACGAGGCGGTCAACGAGTGCTGGCTCTCCGACCGCGACCGCTACGCGCGCGCCGGCCTGTACAGCGAAGACCGCGCCGTCGTGCCGATGGTGCGCGACAACGGCACGCTCCGCGAGGCCACCTGGGACGAAGCGCTGGCGCGCGCCGCGCAGATCCTCAAGGACAATGCCGGCGACGCGCTCGGCGTGCTGGCGCATCCGGCGACGACCAACGAGGAAGGCGCGCTGCTGGCGCGTCTGGCCGAGGGTCTGGGCAGCGGCAACATCGACCACCGCATCACCCAGATCGACCTGTCCGACGGCGCGAGCGCCGAGCCCTTCGGCATGCCCGTCGAGCAGATCGAGAAGGTCGATGCCATCGTCATCGTCGGCAGCAACCTGCGCCACGAGGTGCCGCTGCTGCACCAGCGCGTCCGCAAGGCGTGGAAGGCCGGCGCGCGGGTGTTCGTGGTCAATCCGGTCGATTTCGAGTTCACGTTCGACAGCGCCGGCAAGCACATCGTGTCGCCTTCGAAGCTGGCCTCGGCGCTGTCCGGACTCGACCTTGGCGACGCCGGCCGTGCCGCGGTCATCGTCGGCGAGATCGCGGAAAACGGACCGCACGCGGCCGCCATCCGCGCCGCGGCGGCGGCGTTCGCCGCCCGCACCGGCGCCAGCCTGTGCCGCATCCCGCAGGGCGCCAACGCGGTCGGCCTGACCCGTCTGGGCGTGCTTCCGAGCGGACGCGATGCCCGCGCCATGCTCAAGGACCGTCGCGGCGCCTACATCGTCCACGGCATCGAGCCGGCGCTGGATTGCGTCGATCCGATCGCGGCGATGGAAGCGCTGGGCGCGGCCCAGGTCGTGGCGCTCAACGCGTATGCCAGCGAATCGCTCAAGGCGGTGGCCGACGTGCTGCTGCCGATCGGCGCCTTCCCCGAGATCGAAGCCAGCCTGACCAACCTCGACGGCATCGAACAGCAGGCGCTGCCGGCCGGCAAGCTGCAGGGCGCGGCCCATTCCGGCTGGCGCGTGCTGCGCGCATTGGGTGGCGATCTGGCGCTTCCCGGCTTCGGGTTCACCACGCTGGACGAACTGCGCGCCGGCATGGCGCGCAAGGAAGTGAACGTGGCTCGCGGCGTGGCGCCGCAGACGGGTGGAGGACTGGAAGTCGCCGTCACGCGTGCGATCTACCGCGTCGATGCGGTGGTCCGCCGCTGCGAGGCGCTGCAATCGCATCCGCTGAACAAGAGCCCGCGCGCCAGCGTGCACCCGGAAGACGCCTCCGCCGTCGGTGTGGTCCATGACGCAATGGGCAAGCTGGGAGCGGCAATGCTGCCGGTCATGCACGATAGGCGGGTCGCCCGCGGCTGCGTGTGGATCGAATCCGGTTATGACGCCACCGCGCCGCTCGCGGCCGCGGCCACAGTGAGCCTTGCCCGCCCATGATGACAGCGACCTTAAATCCGGTGATGACCTACGCGATCGATCCGCTGCGCGATGCGCTGCTGGGGTTTGGCACGCTCGGGATGCTGGCGTGGATCGTGCTCAAGATCCTCGTGATTGCGGTGCCGGTGATCATCGCGGTGGCCTTCTACGTGGTCTGGGAGCGCAAGCTGATCGGCTGGATGCACGTCCGCCACGGGCCGATGTACGTCGGCTGGGGCGTGTTCCAGGCCTTCGCCGACGTGTTCAAGCTGCTGTTCAAGGAAGTCGTGCAGCCGACCGTGGCGCATCCGGTGCTGTTCCGCCTGGCGCCGCTGCTGATGCTGGTGCCGGCGTTCGCGGCCTGGGCGGTGGTTCCGTTCGACGCCCGGGTGGTGCTGTCCAACGCCAATGCCGGCGTGCTCTATCTGCTGGTGATGACCTCGCTGGGCATCTACGGCGTCATCATCGCCGGCTGGGCGTCCAACTCGAAATACGCCTTCCTCGGCGCGATGCGCGCCTCGGCGCAGATGATCAGCTACGAAATCGCCGCGGGCTTCGCCCTGGTAGGCGTGCTGGTGGCCGCCGGCACGCTGAACCTGTCCGAGATCGTGATGGCGCAGTCCGGCAACGGCGGCTTCACCGAATGGTTCTTCATTCCGCTGGCGCCGCTGTTCGTCATCTACTTCGTGTCCGGCGTGGCCGAAACCAACCGCCTGCCGTTCGACGTGGTGGAAGGCGAGTCGGAAATCGTCGCCGGCCACATGGTGGAATATTCCGGTTCGCAGTTCGCGCTGTTCTTCCTTGCCGAATACGCCAACATGATCCTGGTCAGCATCCTGACCCCGATCTTCTTCCTCGGCGGCTGGCTCTCGCCGATACCGGCGGCCTGGATCCCGGACGTTCCGGTGCTCGGCACGCTGCTCGGCGACGGCTGGTGGTGGCTGATGGCCAAGATGTTCTTCTTCGCCAGCAGCTTCATCTGGTTCCGCGCCGCGTTCCCGCGCTACCGCTACGACCAGATCATGCGGCTGGGCTGGAAGGTGTTCATTCCGATCACCATTGCGTGGATCTTCGTGACCGCGTTGCTGGTGTATTTCGGCATCCTCGAGGCGGGGAGGTAAGGCGTGGGCAAGATCGTTTCCTACTTCAGGAGCCTGCTGCTGATCGAACTGGTCGGCGGCCTGTGGCTGACCCTGAAGTACCTGTTCCGTCCCAAGTACACGCTGATGTACCCGATGGAAAAGACCCCGATGTCGCCGCGCTTCCGCGGCATCCACGCGCTGCGCCGCTATGCCAACGGCGAGGAGCGCTGCATCGCCTGCAAGCTGTGCGAGGCGGTATGCCCGGCGCTGGCGATCACCATCGAGGCCGGCCCGCGCCAGGACGACGGCACCCGCCGCACCACCCGCTACGAGATCGACCTGTTCAAGTGCATCTTCTGCGGGTTCTGCGAGGAGTCGTGCCCGACCGACTCGATCGTGGAAACCCACATCCACGAGTACCACTTCGAACACCGCGGCGAAAACATCCTGACCAAGCCCAAGCTGCTGGCGATCGGCGATCGGCTTGAAGCCGAGATCGCCGATCGCCGCGGCGCCGACGCCCCGTACCGCTGAAGCAGGCACGCATGGACTTCGATTACCCAACCCTTTCCTTCCTGTGCTCGGCGGCGGTGGCGACCATCGCCGCGCTGGCCGCGATCAGCGCGCGCAACACGGTGCATGCCGTGCTGTGGCTGGTGCTGACCTTCTTCTCGGTGGCCTGCACCTGGATCGTCGGCAACGCCGAGTTCCTCGGGCTGATGCTGGTGCTGGTCTATGTCGGTGCGGTGATGGTGCTGTTCCTGTTCGTGGTGATGATGCTGGACATGGAGCGGGTGCCGCTGCGCGAGGGCTTCGTGCGCTACCTGCCGATCGGTCTGGTCGTCGCCGCGGCGATGCTGGCGCAGATGCTGGTGCTGATCGGGGTGCGCGGCGCCACCCAGACGCCGCTGCCGGCCGATCCGGCCGCCGCCGCCGGCTTGTCCAACACCCAGTGGCTGGCACACGCCCTGTTCACCCAGTTCCTGCTGCCGTTCGAAGTGGCCGCCGTGATCCTGACGGTTGCGGTGGTGGCCGCGGTGATGCTGACCCTGCGCCGTCGCGAAGGCACCCGCCACCAGAACCCGTCCGAGCAGGTTCGCGTGCGTCCCGCCGATCGCCTGCGCATGGTGAAGATGCAGGCCGTTCGCCCGGAAACGCCGGCGAACGCGACCGCCGAGGAGGCCAAGCCATGAACGCGCTGCTGACCGGCCTGTCGCTGGGCCATTACCTCGCGCTGGGCGCGGTGCTGTTCTGCATCAGCGTCGCCGGGCTGTTCCTGAACCGCAAGAACGTGATCATGCTGCTGATTTCGCTGGAGCTGATCCTGCTCTCGGTGAACGTCAACTTCGTGGCGTTCTCGCGTTCTCTCGGCGATGCCTCGGGGCAGGTGTTCGTGTTCTTCATCCTGACCGTGGCGGCCGCCGAGGCGGCGATCGGCCTGGCGATCCTCGTCACTCTGTTCCGCAACCGTCGCAGCATCGATGTCGCGGACATCGACACCTTGAAGGGGTGATGTGATCGCCCCTCCGCGCTTCCACGCAACGCAAGACCGAGTTCCAGACAAGACGACCACATGGCCATTTCCCAAACCCACCTCGTCCTGATCGTCCTGCTGCCGCTGCTGGGCTCGCTGATCGCGGGTCTGTTCGGCCGCTTCGTCGGGCGCGCGGGCGCACACACGGTGACGATCCTCGGGGTCGCCGCCAGCTGCGCGTTGTCGTCCTACGTGCTCTGGCAGCTGATGCAGGGCGCGCCGGTGTTCAACGAGAACGTGTACGGCTGGCTGCAGGCCGGCGACATCTCGGTCAACGTCGGCTTCCTGGTCGACAAGCTCAGCGCGATGATGATGGTGGTCGTCACCTTCGTTTCGCTGCTGGTGCACGTCTACACCATCGGTTACATGGCCGACGACGACGGCTACACCCGCTTCTTCAGCTACATCTCGCTGTTCACCTTCAGCATGCTGATGCTGTGCATGAGCAACAACTTCATGCAGCTGTTCTTCGGCTGGGAGGCGGTGGGCCTGGTGTCCTACCTGCTGATCGGATTCTGGTACAGGAAGCCGAGCGCGGTGTTCGCCAACCTCAAGGCGTTCCTGGTCAATCGCGTCGGCGATTTCGGCTTCATCCTCGGCATCGCCGGCGTGCTGTACTGGATCGGCACGCTGGATTACGCCACCGCCTTCGCGAACGCGCCGTCGATCGCCGACACGACGTTCGAAATTCTCCCCGGCCACCCGTGGTCGGTGCCCACCATCATCTGCATCCTGCTGTTCGTCGGCGCCATGGGCAAGTCGGCGCAGGTGCCGCTGCACGTGTGGCTGCCGGATTCGATGGAAGGCCCGACCCCGATCTCGGCGCTGATCCACGCCGCGACCATGGTGACCGCCGGCATCTTCATGGTGGCGCGGATGTCGCCGCTGTTCGAACTGTCGCCGACAGCGCTGGAATTCGTGCTGTTCATCGGTGCCACCACCGCGTTCTGGACCGGCCTGATTGGCATGGTGCAAAGCGACATCAAGCGGGTGGTGGCGTATTCCACGCTGTCGCAGCTGGGCTACATGACGGTGGCGCTGGGCGTGTCGGCCTACTCAGCGGCGGTCTACCACCTGATGACCCACGCCTTCTTCAAGGCCCTGCTGTTCCTCACCGCCGGCAGCGTGATCATCGGCATGCACCACGAGCAGGACATGTTCAAGATGGGCGGCCTGCGCAAGTACATGCCGATCACCTTCTGGACCACGCTGATTGGCACGCTGGCGCTGGTGGCGATGCCGTTCTTTAGCGGCTACTACTCCAAGGACACCATCATCACAGCGACCGAACTGCACGCCGCCGCGCGTCCGGGCGACATGATCGCGCAGTACGCGAAGTGGGCGGTGATCCTCGGCACCTTTGTCACCAGTTTCTACAGCTTCCGCCTGCTGTACCTGACCTTCTTCGGCGAAGAGCGCTTCCGCAAGGTCGAGGCGGAGCACGGCCATGCCGACCATGCGCACGACGACCACGGTCATCACGGCGTCCACGAGCCGAAGGAATCGCCGTGGGTCGTCACGCTGCCGCTGGTGCTGCTGGCGATCGCCTCGATCGGCGTGGGTTTCTTCACCGCCGGGCCGATGCTGTTCGGTACCGACATGCTGGGCCACGCCGAGCAGACCCCGTTCTTTGCCGGCGCGATCCACGTGCTGCAGCAGAACGACATGGTCGCCAAGGTGGCCGAGGAGTTCCACGGACCGATCGCGTTCGCGCTGCATGGCTTCACCACGCTGCCGTTCTGGCTGGCCTTCCTCGGCTTCCTGACGGCAACCACGCTGTACATCTGGAAGCCGGAGCTGCGCGAGGGCGCGGCGCGCGCGCTGTCGGCGCCGATCCGCGTGCTGCAGCGCAAGTTCTACATGGACGACCTGTGGATCGGCGGCCTGGCCGGCGGCAGCGTGCAGCTGGGCAAGGCGTCGAACCTGGTGGACAGCCGCGTCGTCGACGGCCTGTTCGTCAACGGCAGCGCCAACCTGATCGGCGTGGTCGCGGCGATTTCCCGCAGGCTGCAGTCCGGCTACATGTACCACTACGCCTTCGCGATGATCGTCGGACTGGTCGCGCTGTTGGCCATGATCCACCATTTCTGGGCGTAAGCCGGCTATCGATATCTGAAGGAAACCGCAAGAGTGACCCACTGGCCCCTGCTCAGTCTCCTCATCTGGCTGCCGATCCTCGGCGGCGTGCTCTCGCTCGTCGTCGGCGACCGCCGGCCGGACGCCGCGCGCTGGACTTCGCTCGTCTTTGCGCTGGTGGCCCTGGCGCTGACGGTGCCGCTGTTCACCGGGTTCGACCAGACCACGGCGGAAATGCAGTTCGTCGAGCTGCACGCGTGGATCCCGGCCTACGACATCCAGTACCACCTCGGCGTGGATGGCCTTTCGGTACCGCTGATCGGGCTGACCACGCTGGTCGGCGTGCTGGTGCTGATCGGCGCCTGGGGCTCGGTGCAAAAGCGCGTCGCCCAGTATTTCGCCTGCCTGATGATCCTGGAAGGCGTGATGATCGGCGTGTTCTGCGCGCTCGATTCGATGCTGTTCTACGTGTTCTTCGAAGCGATGCTGATCCCGATGTTCCTGGTGATCGGCGTCTGGGGCGGTCCGCGCCGGATCTACGCGGCGATGAAGTTCTTCCTGTACACCTTCCTCGGCTCGGTGTTCATGCTGGTCGGGCTGATCTACCTGTACATGAAGGGCGGCAGCTGGCAGATCGCCGATCTGGCCGCGATGCCGCTGAGCATGACCGAGCAGACCTGGCTGTTCTTCGCCTTCTTCGGCGCCTTCGCGATCAAGGTCCCGATGTTCCCGGTCCATACCTGGCTGCCGGACGCTCACGTCGAGGCGCCGACCGGTGGTTCGGTGGTGCTGGCGGCGATCATGCTGAAGATCGGCGGCTACGGTTTCCTGCGCTTCACCCTGCCGGTCGTCCCCGACGCGGGGCAGGAATGGGCGTGGTTGATGATCGCCTTCAGCCTGATCGCGATCGTCTATGTGGGCATGGTGGCGCTGGTGCAGGCCGACATGAAGAAGCTGGTCGCCTATTCCTCGGTCGCCCACATGGGTTTCGTCATCCTCGGCACCTTCATCGCCTTCCAGCTGGTGCGCGTGGCGGGCGCCAACGACACCGCCGAGTTCGGCCTGCAAGGCGCGATGGTGCAGATGGTCAGCCACGGCTTCATCTCGGGCGCGATGTTCTCCTGCGTCGGCGTGCTCTACGACCGGCTGCACACCCGCCAGATCAAGGATTACGGCGGCGTGGCGCGGGTGATGCCGTGGTTCGCGCTGTTCTGGGTGCTGTTCGCGATGGCCAACTCCGGCCTGCCGGGCACCAGCGGTTTCGTCGGCGAGTTCGTGGTGATCCTCGCCAGCTTCCAGGCGCACCCGCTGATCGGCCTGAGCGCCGCGTTGACCCTGATCATCGGCGCCGGCTATTCGCTGTGGCTGACCAAGCGGATCATCTGGGGCGATGTCGTCAACGCGCCGGTGCTGACGATGAAGGACATCAACATGCGCGAGTGGATCGTGCTGGGCGTGTTCGCGCTGGGCACCCTGATCCTCGGCGTGTGGCCGCAGCCGCTGACCGACCTGATGGCCCCGACCATTTCCCAGCTGGCCGACCAGCTGGCGGCGAGCAAACTGCTGTGAGCCCGCCCGTGGACATCCTTCGCCGCGATTTCGGAACGATTTTCAGGACATGACGACGATGCAGGCCACCCTTGCCATGCCGGCCGCCAGCGAACTGGTGCCGCTGATCCCGGAGCTGACGCTGGCCGGACTCGGCTTCCTGTTGCTGCTGATCGACCTGTTCGTGAGCGACGCCCGTCGCGGCATCACCCACGTCCTGTCGGTGCTGGCGCTGCTGCTGGTCGGGGCCATGATCGTGCTGGGCGTGGGCTCCGGCGACGAGGCCTCGGTGCTGTCGGGCATGTTCGTGCGCGACACCATGGCCGACGTGCTCAAGGTCTGCACCTGCGTGGTGTCGGCGGTCGCGTTGCTGTTCCTCTGGCCCGACCTGCGCGAACGCGGGATCTACAAGGGCGAGGTGTCGGTGCTGGTGCTGTTCGCCGTGCTCGGCATGATGCTGCTGATCTCGGCCGGATCGCTGGTCATGGTCTATCTCGGTCTGGAACTGCTGGCGCTGAGTTCCTACGCGCTGGTGGCGATCGACCGCGACAGCCCGCTGGCCTCGGAAGCGGCGATCAAGTATTTCGTGCTCGGTGCGCTGGCCTCGGGTCTGCTGCTGTACGGCATGTCGCTGGTCTACGGCGCCACCGGCAGCCTCGACCTGGCCACCATCCGCAATGTCGCGGCGGGCGTCGATCATCCGATGCTGCTGCTGGCCGGCGTGGTGTTCATGACCGCCGGCGTGTCCTTCAAGTTCGGCGCCGCGCCGTTCCACATGTGGCTGCCCGACGTCTATCACGGCGCGCCCACCCCGATCACCCTGTTCATCAGCTCGGCGCCCAAGCTCGCCGCGTTCGCGATGGTGGTGCGCCTGTTCGGCTTCGGGACCGCGCCACTGGCCGAGCAGTGGCAGCCGCTGATGGCGGTGCTGGCCACGCTCTCGCTGGTGGTCGGCAACGTGATCGCGCTGGTGCAGGCCAATCTCAAGCGCATGCTGGCGTATTCGACGATCTCCCACGTCGGCTTCGTCTTCCTCGGCTTCGCCGGCGGCGGTGCGGTCGGATATGCGTCGGCGATGTTCTATGCGATCTCCTACGCACTGATGGCGACCGCCGCCTTCGGCGCGATCGTGCTGATGGCGCGGCGCGGCTTCGAGGCCGACCGGATCGCCGACTACAAGGGCCTGAACGCCCGCGATCCGTGGAGCGCGGCGATGGTGCTGTGCGTGATGGCCTCGCTGGCCGGCGTCCCGCCGTTCCTAGGCTTCTGGGCCAAGCTGGCGGTGCTGCGCGCGGCGATCGACGGCGGCATGCTGTGGCTGGCGATCGTCGGTATCGTGTTCGCGGTGATCGGCGCGTACTACTACCTGCACGTGATGAAGGTGATGTATTTCGACGCGCCGGAAGAGGGCCATGCGCCGATGGAGGCGCGCGAGAACGGCGTGATGCGCTTCACCTTCGCCGTCAACGCGCTGGCACTGCTGGTGCTGGGCGTGTTCTGGAATCCGATCATGGCCTGGTGCCAGGCGGCGTTCGTCTGATCCGTTCGAATGCGATCCGCGGCGGTCCTTCCGACTGCGCGGATCGCATTTCCGGCGGGATTCGGTCAGACTCCGGGGCATGAGCACGCCGCGCCTGCTCGTCATCACACTCGTTCTCTGGGCGACCGCGGCTCCTGCCCGTGCGCAGGAAGAGGCCGAGCCCCCGGTAAGCTGGGAAATCGGCGCGGTTTCCGACTACCTGTTCCGCGGCGTCTCGCAGACGGACGGCAAACCGGCCCTGCAGGGCGGCGTCACCGTGGAAGCGGAAGCGGGCTTGTATCTGGGAGGCTGGGCTTCTGGTGTGGATTTCGGCGCGGGCGGCCCGCGGGTCGAAATCGACTGGACGGTGGGCTATGCGCGCGACCTGGGCGAATCCGTCGAACTGGACGTGTCGCTCAATCGCTACAGCTATTCCGGCGCGGACGCGCTGGACTACAACGAATGGATCGCCAGCCTGACCGTGTTCGACGATTACAGGCTGTCGTTCGGCTACAGCAACGACGTCTGGAACACCGGCACGACCGGGCTGTACTACGCGGCCGAGGCGCAGTGGGCGCTGCCGAATGCGCTGCGCCTGTCGGCCGGCGTCGGCCGCAACGTGTTTCGCGACAGCGCTGCAACCGGGGTGCGTGATTACACCGACTGGAACCTACGGATCGCCCGTCGGTTCGGGGCGGCGGACATCGCGCTCGGCTATCACGGCACCAACGCCACGGCGCGCGCGGATTTCGGCAGGACGGCCGACGGCCGGCTGGTGCTGATGGTGAAGATCGCGCGCTGAAGCGGTTGCCGCTCGCGGTCAGTTCCAGCTGAGAACAACCTTGCCGGCCTTGCCCGATTCCATCAGATCGAAACCTTTCTGGAAGTCATCGACCGGAAGCTGGTGCGTCAGCACCTTGCCAAGGGGGAAGCCGCCGAGCACCAACTGCGTCATCTTGTACCAGGTCTCGTACATCTTGCGGCCGTAGATGCCCTGCACGGTCAGGCCCTTGAAGATGATCTTGTCCCAGTCGCAGCCGGCGCCCTTGGGCATGATGCCGAGCATCGCGATCTTGCCGCCGTGGTACATGCAGTCGAGCATGTCGTTGAAGGCGCGCGGGTTGCCGCTCATTTCCAGGCCAACATCGAAACCTTCCATGTGCAGGTCGGACATCACGTCCTTCAGCGACTGGTTGGCGACGTTGACCACGCGCGTGGCGCCCATGTCGGCGGCGAGCTTCAGGCGGAAATCGTTGACGTCCGTGACGACGACGTTGCGGGCGCCGATGTGCTTGCAGATGCCGGCGGCGATCACGCCGATCGGGCCGGCGCCGGTGATCAGCACGTCCTCGCCGATCACGTCGAACTCCAGCGCACAGTGGGCGGCGTTGCCGTAGGGGTCGAAGAAGGCGGCGAGTTCCGAGGGAATCTGGTCCGGGATCGGCCACAGGTTGGAGACGGGCATCACGATGTATTCGGCGAACGCGCCATTGCGGTTGACGCCGATGCCGATGGTGTTCGGGCACAGGTGCGGGCGGCCGCCGCGGCAGTTGCGGCAGTGGCCGCAGACGATGTGGCCTTCGGCCGAAACACGCTGGCCGACCTCGTAGCCTCCGACCGCGGCGCCGATCTGGACGATGCGACCGACGAACTCGTGGCCGATGACCAGACCGGGCTTGATGGTGCGCTGGCTCCACTCGTCCCAGAGGTAGATGTGCAGGTCGGTGCCGCAGATCGCGGTCTTTTCCAGCTTGATCAGCACCTCGTTCGGCCCCGGCGCCGGAATCGGCACCTGCTCCATCCAGATGCCTTTGCCCGCTTCGCGCTTGACCAGCGCTTTCATGGTCGTTTCCGGCATGGCCGTGTTCTCTCGATGGACCTGCGGCATTTTAAGGCAACGCAGGTCAAACCGGCGTTGCCTCTCGCCGCGCGTGACCTTCGCCACGCCTTGGTCGCGCGACGAACGGCTAGAATGACTGGCTCCATTCCCTTGCCGCGACCGCCGATCGCGCCAGCGGCCCCAGCCGGAGCTTCGCCATGTCACGACGCCCCCTTGCCGTTGCCCTCGCCATGTCCCTGGCCGCAGGCGCGGCCCATGCCGACGAAGGCATGTGGCTGCCGTCCCAGCTTCCGGGCCTGTCTGCACAGCTTGCGGCCGCCGGCTTTCGCGGCGATGCCGCCGCGCTGGCCGACCTGGATCGCGCGCCCCTGGCGGCCGTGGTGTCGCTGGGCGGTTGCACCGCGAGCTTCGTGTCCGAGCAGGGGCTGATCGTCACCAACCACCACTGCGCCATGGGCGCGATCCAGTACAACTCCACGCCCGAACGCAACCTGATCCGCGACGGCTTCAACGCCGCCACGCTGGAGGACGAGGTGTCCGCCGGTCCGGCGGCGCGGGTCTACGTCACCGTCGCCTTCGACAGGATCACCGACCGCATCCTCGAGGGCGCGCGTGGCAAGACCGGGCGCGCCTATTTCGATGCGGTGGAAGCCGCAGAAAAAGCGGCGGTCGCCGAATGCGAGCAGGACGCCGGCCATCGCTGCAGCGTCGCCGACATGTATTACGGCAGCGACTTCTACCTGATCAAGCAGCTGGAACTGAAGGACATCCGGCTGGTCAACGCGCCCCCGGTGGCGATCGGCAACTACGGCGACGAGATCGACAATTTCGTCTGGCCGCGCCACGTCGGCGATTACAGTTTCTATCGTGCCTACGTCGGCCGGGACGGCAAACCGGCGGCGTTTTCGAAGGACAACGTGCCCTATCGGCCGCCGGCCTGGCTGACGGTTTCGACGGAGCCGGTCCGCGAGGGCGATTTCGCGATGCTGGCGGGCTATCCGGGCATCACCTTCCGGCACCGCACCGCCTCCGAATTCGCCAACCAGATCGACTGGCTGCTGCCCAACCGCGTCTCGATGTACGACGGCCTGATCCAAGTCGTCGAACGGGCGACTGCGGGAAATCCTGGCAAGGAGGTGCTGTATGCCTCCACCGTGGCCGGCTACAAGAACACCCTCAAGCGGGCGCAGGGCGAACTGGAGGGGCTGCGCCGAAGCGATGCGATCCGCGTGCGGCGCGGCGACGAAACGGGGATGCTGGCCTGGCTGGCGAAGCAGCCGGATGCCCGGTCGCGCCAGGCGGAGATCGCCGCGCTGCAGGCCCAGCTCGACGCCGGTGAGGCAACGCGCGAGCGCGATTTCCTGCTGCCGTTCCTGCGCCCGGGCCTGCTCGGCGCGGCGGTGCGGTTGCAGCGTCGCGCGCTGGAACATGCCAAGCCCGACGCCGAGCGCGAGTCCGGCTATCAGCAGCGCGACGAGGCGATGATCGAGGCCGGGCTCCGGCAGCTGCAGCGGCGCTACGACCCGGAGGTGGAAAAGGCGACGCTGCGCTACGCGCTGGACCGCTATTTCGCGTTGCCGGCGGCGCAGCGCGTGCCCGAATTCGACGCCGTGTTCGGCCACGATGCCACCGAGGCCGGAGCGCGCGTCGATGCGCTGTATGCCGGCACCCGCCTGGGCGACGAGGCCACGCGCATGGCGGCGCTGCAACTGGATGCCGCGCAACTCGCGGCATCCGACGACAGCCTGCTGCGCGCCGCCGCCGCCTTGCAGCCGGCGCTGCTGCGCCTGGACGAGGAAGCCAAGCAGAGGGCCGGCGAGCTGCTGCGGCTGCGTCCGGCCTACATGCAGACGCTGATTGCCTATCGCCGGTCGCAGGGAAGGGCGGTCTATCCGGACGCCAACTCCACCTTGCGCGTGAGCTTTGGCCGCGTCAGTACGCTCAGTGCGCGCGATGGCGTGGATTACCGCGCGCTGACCACCGTGGCCGGCATCGTCGAAAAGAACACCGGCAAGGTGCCGTTCGACGCTCCGAAGCCGCTGCTGGAGGCGATCGAACGCGGCGATTTCGGTTCCACCGCCGATCCGGAACTGAAGACCCAGACCGTCGATTTCCTGACCAACCTCGACACCACCGGCGGCAACTCGGGTTCGCCGGTGCTGGACGCGCAGGGCCGGCTGATTGGATTGAACTTCGATTCCAACTGGGAAGCGGTCAGCGCCAGCTGGATGTACGACCCGCGCTACAAGCGCGCGATCCACGTCGACATGCGTTACCTGCGCTGGCTGCTGGCCAAGGTGTATCCGGCGCCGCGGCTGCTGCGCGAGCTGCGGCTGCCTGCCGAATGAAAATTTCCACCCCGTATTTGATTCCCCGATGAGGACGAGACGATGAACAAGACCCTGTTGGCCGCCGGCCTGGCCGCGGCGATCCTTGTGACCAGCACGCTGGCGCGTGCCGACGAAGGCATGTGGGTACCGCAGCAGCTTCCCGAGATTTCCGCGCGACTCAAGCAAGCCGGGCTGCGGTTGGATCCGCGACAGCTGGCCGATTTGACCGGCGATCCGATGGGCGCGGTGGTGTCGCTGGGCGGCTGCACCGCCAGCTTCGTTTCACCGCAGGGCCTGGTGGCGACCAACCACCATTGCGCCTATGGCGCGATCCAGCTCAACTCCACCGCCGAACGCAACCTGATTCGCGACGGCTTCAGCACGCCCACTCGCAGCGGCGAACTGTCGGCGGGCCCGAACGCGCGCATCTACGTGCTCGAATCGATCACCGACGTCACGGCGCAGGCGAAGGCGGCAATCGCATCCGCCGGCAACGATCCGCTCAAGCGCGTCGATGCGCTGGAAGCGTTCGAGAAGTCGATCACCAGCCAGTGCGAGGCCGAACCCGGCTACCGCTGCCGCGTCTACAGCTTCATGGGCGGCAACACGTATCGGCTGTTCAAGAATCTCGAAATCAAGGATGTGCGCCTCGTCTATGCGCCGCCGTCGGGGATCGGCAAGTTCGGCGGCGACATCGACAACTGGATGTGGCCGCGCCATACCGGCGACTTCTCGTTCTACCGCGCCTATGTCGGCAAGGACGGCAAGCCGGCGGCGTATTCGCCCGACAACGTCCCCTACCAGCCCAGGCACTGGCTGAAGCTCGCCGAGCGCCCGCTGGGCGCCGGCGACTTCGTGATGGTGGCCGGCTACCCGGGCCGCACCGACCGCTACGCCACCGTCGCCCAGTTCGAGAACACCCAGAACTGGCTGTATCCGACCGTTGTCCAGGCCTTCCGCGACCAGATCGCGCTGGTGGAAGCCGCCGGCAAGGCCAATCCCGAGATCGCGGTGAAGTACGCCGCGAACATGGCCGGCTGGAACAACACGATGAAGAATTTCGACGGCCAGCTGGAAGGCTTCCGCCGCAACGACGTGCTTGGCATCAAGCGTCGCGAGGAGGCTGCGATCCTGGGCTGGCTGGCCGGACAGGGCGAGCGCGGCAAGGCCGCACTGGCGGCGCACGCGCGGATGGTCGAGCTGACCCGGGAAGCCAGTCGCGTCCAGGAACGCAATTACACCGTCGGCGGTTTCAATGGAACCGGCCTGATCGGCACCGCGGTGCGCCTGTATCGGCTGGCGATCGAACGCCAGAAGCCCGACGCCGATCGTGACAGCGGCTATCAGGATCGCGATCTGCCGATGGTCGAGGGCATGCTGCGGCAGATGGACCGCCGCTACGACCCGTCGATGGATCGCCAGCTCCAGGCCTACTGGCTGAATCGCTACGTGGCGTTGCCGGCCGGCCAGCACGTGGCGGCGGTCGATGCCTGGCTGGGCGGTGGCGACCGCGCCGCGGTCGAACGTGCGTTGGGTCAGCTCGACGCCAGCAAGCTCGGCGCGCTCGACGAGCGCCTGAAGTGGTTGCATGCCGATCGCGCCGCGTTCGAAGCCAGCACCGATCCGGCGATCCGCTACGCGGTGGCGGTGATGCCGACCCTGCTGGAGATGGAGCGGCAGTCGAAGATCCGCTCCGGCGAGGCGATGCTTGCCACGCCGATCTATCTCCAGGCAGTGGCCGACTATCGCCGCAGCAAGGGCGAGGCGATCTATCCGGACGCCAACTCCTCGCTGCGGATCACCTTCGGCCACGTGCGCGGCTACACCAAGCTCGATGGCAGCGTGCAGGCGCCGTTCACCCTGCTCGAACAGGTGGCGGCCAAGAGTACGGGCGCCGAACCCTTCGACAGTCCGCAGGCGCTGCTGGACGCGGTTTCGGCCAAGCGCTATGGCGGCCTGGCCGACGACCGCCTCGGCACCGTCCCGGTGAACTTCCTGTCCGACCTCGACATCACCGGCGGCAATTCCGGCTCGCCGGTGCTGGACGCCGACGGCCGGCTGGTGGGCCTGGCTTTCGACGGCACGCTCGAATCGGTGGCCAGCAACTGGGTGTTCGATCCGGTGCTGACGCGGATGATTTCGGTGGACGCGCGCTACATGCGCTGGGTGATGCAGGAAGTCATGCCGGCGCCGCAATTGCTGGAGGAACTGGGCGTCGCGCCGAAGCCCTGACGGGAGCCGACCGTCCGGCGGTCTCTGGTAATCTTGTGCATTGCACAAAACCCGGAGATCGCCGCGCATGCGCATCCTGCTCGCCCGCCACGGCGAAACCCCGTGGAACGCCGAAGGCCGCTATCAGGGCCAGGTGGATATTCCGCTGTCCGAGGTCGGGATCGCCCAAGCGCAGGCGTTGGGTGCGCGCCTAGGCGACGTGCGCATTGACCGGGCGGTCGCCTCGCCGCTGGCGCGGACTGCCCAGACCGCGCGCCTGGCGCTGGGTGCGGCGCGCGAGCCGCTGCTGACCTTCGATTCGGGGCTGCTGGAAATCGGCCACGGTGACTGGGAGGGACTGCTTGCCAGCGAGATCGCGCAGCGTGATCCCGAGCGCCTGCAAGCCTGGCGCAGCGCGCCGGACACCGTGCAGATGCCGGGGCAGGGCGGCGAATCGCTGCAGCAGGTGTTCGAACGATCCTGGCTCGCGCTAGAGCGCGCCTGCGACGGGCTTGGAAGCGACGAGACCCTGCTGGTGGTGGCGCACGACGCGGTCAATCGTGTGTTGATCGGCCATATTCTCGGATTGCCGATGTCGAAACTGTGGAGCTACCGGCAGGCGCCGGCAACGCTCAATCTGCTGGAAGGCCCTTCGGTGGAGGCGCTGGAAGTCGTGCGGCTGAACGACTGCGCGCACCACACGCCGTTCTTCGGCGAGGCGAAGCATCGCGCGCTGTAGCGCGGGATCGGGAAGGACGACGCATGAAGCGCACGCTCGCGGGCTGGCTGGAATTCATCGAGCGTCAACATCCCGGCGCCATCGCGCTGGGCTTGGAGCGCGTGCGTGAAGTGGCGCAGCGCATGGGGCTTGGGCGGCCGGCGCGGCACGTCATCACCGTGGGCGGCACCAACGGCAAGGGCTCAACCGTGGCCTTCGTCGAGGCGATCGCGCGCGCGCAGGGGCTGCGCGTCGGCGCCTACACCTCGCCGCACCTGCTGCGCTACAACGAGCGCGTGCGCATCGACGGCGTGGATGCGGACGATGCCGCGCTGGTGGCCGGCTTCGAGGCGGTCGAGGCCGCGCGCGAAGCGGTGACGCTGACCTATTTCGAGTACGGCACGCTGTGCGCGCTGTGGCTGCTGCAGCGTGCGGAACTGGACCTGGCGGTGCTGGAAGTGGGCATGGGCGGGCGGCTGGACGCGGTGAATCTCGTGGATGCCGACGCCGCGATCATCACCACGGTCGCGCTCGACCATCAGGCGTGGCTGGGCGATGACATCGAGTCGATCGGTTTCGAAAAGGCCGGCATCGCGCGGCCGTTCAAGCCGCTGGTGCTGGGCGACGACGATCCGCCCTCCAGCGTGCTGCGTCATGCCTATGCGATCGGGGCGCCGGCGTGGCGGATCGGCAGCGATTTCTTCGCTGAACCGCTGGATGCGGGTCGGTGGCGCTGGCGCGAAGTCGGTTGCTCGATCGACCTGCCGATGCCGATGGGCGGGCAGGGGACGCCAGCGCAGCTGCGCAATGCCGCCTGCGCGATCGCCGCGCTGCGTGCATTGGGATTGCGGTTGGAGCAAGGGGCGCTGGAACAGGGCGTGGCGCAGGCGCGCGTGTCTGGGCGCTTGCAGTGCATCGAGCGCGACGGCGTCGAAGTCTGGATCGACGTGGCCCACAATCCGCAGGCCGCCAAGGCCCTGGCCGACTGGCTGCGCAATCGGCCAGGCAAGCGAACTATTGCCGTTTTCTCCGCGCTGGCCGACAAGGACGCGGCGGGCGTCGTCGAAAGGCTCGCGGGCGAGGTGGACGGCTGGTTTCTGGCCGGCCTGCGCGATGCCGGAGCCCGAGGCGCCAGCGTGGACGCGCTGGCGGAGCGGCTGGAAGGAACCGCCGCCGGCGGCGGTTCGCGGCATCCGGACGTGGCTGCGGCGCTGGCAGCGGCGCTGGCGGACGCACACCCGGGCGATCGCGTGCTCGCCTTCGGCTCGTTCCACGTGGCCGCCGATGCGCTGCGCTGTCTGGGGCATGGCTGAACCGTCTGGCTTGATTCCATTCGGACGGACGCCTGCGACCGGTATAATCCCCTTTCCCCCGCGGCCCCGGTGCGCAGCCCATGGCGTTGGATGTCTCGATGAAACAGCGCTTGATCGGCGCGGTGGTGCTGATCGCGCTGGCGGTGATCTTCCTGCCGCTGCTGGTCAAGGGACCGGCGCCGGACAGCGGCGTTTCCGGCGTCTCGCTGCGCATGCCCGCCGCCCCCCAAGCCGGCGGCGACACCATCACCGAGGATTTGCCGCTGGACGCGCCCGGCGCGGCGCCCGCCGGCGGTGCGACCGGGATGCCGGCCCCTGTGGCCGGGCAGCCGGCGGCAGTGGAACCGGATACGGACGCCGCGGCTGCGCCACTCGCGGCGGTGGCGGCCGGCAACTTCGTGGTGAGCTTCGGCAACTACAAGTCCGTCGCCGACGCCGACAAGGTGATCTCGGCCCTGCGCGCGGCCGGTTTGCCCGGCTATCGTGAAAAAATCACGCTGGGCGGCAACGATGCCCAGCGCGTGCGGATCGGTCCGTTCGAAGATCGCGCCACTGCCGAGTCCGCCCGCGTTCGCGCCGGACAGGTGAGCAGCAGCGTGGAAGCCAAGGTGGTGGCGCTGGACGCCGCGCCTGCCGCGCCGGCGGCGGCAACGCCCGCAGAAACCACGCCGCCGCCGAAACCGGCCGAACCGCCCAAGCCGGTGGAAGCGCCGAAGCCGACCGAACCGCCGAAACCGGCGGAAGCACCCAGACCCGCGCAGCCACCGACGCCGCCAGCCGCCAAGCCCGGGCCGTCTCAGCCGGAACCGGCGCCGACGCTGCCGGCCAATCCGGCGGGCACCGGCTTCGTGGTCCAGATCGGCGCGTTCGCTTCGGCGCCGGATGCCACCAAGCTGCGCGATGAAATGCGTCGCGCTGGCTTCAACGCCTTCACCGACAGCGTGCGCGGCGAACATGGCGCGCTGACCCGGGTGCGGGTCGGGCCGGTGATGACCCGCGCCGAAGCCGATGCGCTCAAGACGCAGGTGAAAGCCAAGACCGGGAAGGACGGCATGGTCCGCCCCCATCCCTGATTACTGCGAACTCCACGGAAACCAATGCCATGTGCGGGATCGTCGGTATCGTCGGCCAGAATGCAGTCGCCGGCCTGTTGTACGACGCGCTGACTGCGCTCCAGCACCGCGGCCAGGACGCCGCCGGCATCGGCACGGTACACGGCACCCACCTGCGCGTGCACAAGGGCAACGGGCTGGTGCGCGACGTGTTCGACGCCGGCGCGATGGCGCTGCTGCAGGGCAAGGTCGGGATCGCCCATTGCCGTTATCCGACCGCAGGCAGCGAGGGCAGCGACGAGGCACAGCCGTTCTACGTCAATTCACCCTACGGCATCGCGCTGGCCCACAACGGCAATCTGGTCAATGCCGAGGCGCTGCGGCGCGAGGTGTTCGAGCAGGATCGCCGCAACGTCAACACCGGCTCGGATTCGGAAGTGTTGCTCAATGTGTTCGCGCACGAGCTCGACCGCCATCCGGCGCTGACCCCGGACGCCGTTTTCACCGCGCTGGAAGGTGTGAACCGGCGCGTGCGCGGCGGCTATGCGGTGGTCTGCACGGTGCTGGGGCTGGGCGTGGTCGCCTTCCGCGATCCCAACGGCATCCGCCCGCTGGTGCTGGGCAAGCGAAGCGTCGAAGGCGGCGACGAGTACATGGTCGCCTCCGAGTCGGCGGCGCTGGACATCCTCGGTTTCGAGCGGCTGCGCGACGTCGAGCCGGGGGAGGGGATCGTGATCACCGCGCGCGGCGAATTGCACGCGCGCCAGTGCGCGGCGCCGGGCAGGCACACGCCCTGCATCTTCGAATACGTCTATTTCGCGCGCCCGGATTCGATGATCGAGAACATCTCGGTCCACAAGGCGCGGATGCGCATGGGCGTCACCCTGGGCGAGAAGATCCTGCGCCTGCGCCCGGATCACGACATCGACGTGGTGATCCCGATTCCCGACACCAGCCGCGATTCCGCGCTGGAGATCGCCAACGTGCTGGGCGTGAAGTACCGCGAGGGCTTCATCAAGAACCGCTACGTCGGACGCACCTTCATCATGCCTGGCCAAAGCGAGCGCGCGAAGTCGGTGCGCCGCAAGCTCAATCCGATCCCGCTGGAATTCCGCAACCGCGTGGTGCTGCTGGTGGACGATTCGATCGTGCGCGGCACCACGTCGAAGCAGATCGTGCAGATGGCGCGCGATGCGGGGGCAAAGAAAGTCTACCTTGCTTCGGCGGCGCCGCCGGTGCGTCATCCCAACGTCTACGGCATCGACATGCCGTCCAGCGAGGAGCTCGTGGCGCACGGGCGCAGCGAGCAGGAAATCGAGTCGCTGCTGGGCTGCGACTGGCTGGTCTATCAGGATCTGGCGGATCTGGAAGCCGCGGTGGCCGGCCCGAAATTCCCCGGCCGCACGTTCGACAGTTCCTGTTTCAACGGCGAGTACGTCACGGGGATCGAGGCCGGCTATTTCGAGCGCCTCAGGCAGCTGCGTTCGGACGAGGCGAAGAAGAAGCGGCGGGCTGGCTGACTGACGTGGCCCTGCGGGTGGGCGATGGCGGGCATGCCCCGCAAGTCGCTCCCCGGTACTCGCTTGGTTGCGGGGCATGCCCGCCATCGCCTTCGGGAATGTCTGGTGGGGAGTGCTCAGGTGTGTTTCAACCAAGCGAGTATCGGGGAGCGACTTGAAACACACCTGAGCACTCCCCCTGCGTCAGGCAACGTTCCCACATGACCGGTCTGTTCGAAGCCGCCCGCACCTGCCTGGATGCCGCCACGGTGGACGACAAGCCTGCGTTGACGCTGGCGATGGCCGCCGCCTTCGCGCGCGGCGAATTTACGGTTCTCGACGGCGCGCCGCCGCCGGAGCCGATCCGCATGCCGGGCCGGCCGCCGCGTCCGCGGCTGGTGCACCCGCGCGACCTGCCGCGCCGCGGCTTCGGCACCGACGAAGGCCGCGCCGCTTTCATCCACGCGGTCGCGCACATCGAATTCAACGCGATGGACCTGGCCTGGGATGCGGTTTATCGCTTCCGCGGCATGCCTGCGGCGTTTTACGCCGACTGGGTGTCGGTGGCAAACGACGAGGCGCGGCATTTCAACCTCCTGCGCGGGCGCCTACGCGAACTGAGACATGACTATGGCGATTTCGATGCCCACAACGGCCTGTGGGAGATGGCGGAAAAGACCGCGCACGACGGCCTGGCGCGCATGGCGCTGGTGCCGCGCGTGCTGGAGGCGCGCGGGCTGGACGTCACGCCGGGGATGATCGTGAAGCTGCGCGGGTTGGGCGATGACGCCACCGCCGACATTCTCGAAGTGATCCTGCGCGAGGAAATCGCCCACGTCGCCGCGGGATCGCGCTGGTACCGCTGGCACTGCGAGCGCGCCGGCGTCGAGCCGCGCGTGCGCTTCCGCGAACTGCTGCGCGAATACGCCAGCGGCGTGCTGCACAAGCCGTTCAATACCGAGGCGCGGCTGGAAGCCGGGTTCGATCTGGAAGAACTGGAAAGCCTGCTTGCGATGACGGATTGATCTGTCGGGTGCGTCATTGCGTCCCGGCACATTCCCGGCAGACAGATCCCTTCCGCGAATGTCCCCCGGCAGCGCCCTGCGGCCGCTGCCTCCTCCTTGATTTCGCTCCAGGGATCAGTCTGCCGGAAATGCGCTGCGCAATAGGGTCGTCTCTTTCCGACGATGGATGCCGGCAAGACAGGGCGGCGCTACAGCGCCGCCAGCGTAAACCCGCCCACATCCACCCTCAGCACCGATCCCTGTGTGTACCAGTCGCCGAGCACGATGCGGGTGCAGGCGTTGCCTGCGTCATGGATGGCGGGGCGGTGGGTGTGGCCGTGGATCATGCGCCGAACGCCGAAGCGTTGGAACCAGTCGCGCACGGTCGCGGGTGTCACGTCGGTGATCGTTTCCTGCTGCCCCTGCGCCACCAGTTCGCCGTAGCGCGCCTTGCTGGCCGCGCGCGCCTGGGCGGCGAATGCCAGCCGTGCCGCCAGCGGCTGCGCCAGGAACTGCGCCTGCCACTGCGGGTCGCGGGTCTGCGCGCGGAATTGCTGGTAGGCGGTGTCGTCCGTGCACAGCAAGTCGCCGTGCAGGATCAGCGTCGGTACGCCGTACAGGTCGATGACGGTGGGATCGTCCAGCAGGGTCATGCCGCAGCGCGCGGCGTAGCCGTTGCCCAGCAGGAAGTCGCGATTGCCGCGGATGAAGTACACCGGCACGCCGGAATCGACCAGTGCGCGCAGGCGCTCGGCGACGAAGGCGCCGGCCGTGGACGGATCGTCGTCGCCCACCCAGGCCTCGAACAGGTCGCCGAGGATGTACAGGGCATCGGCCGTGCGCGCATCAAAGTCGAGGAAACGCCCGAACAGCGCGGTGCTTTCCGGGCGTTCCGGGTCGAGGTGGAGGTCGGCGACGAACAGCGTGGTCATGGCGGAATTGTAGGGCGGCGCGCGGTGGAGTCGGTCTGCCATCGGGCGGAAATCGCCTGCAACGCTAAAATGGGCGTTTCCCTGCCGATGCCGAGCCCCATGACCGTCCGCACCCGTTTCGCTCCGTCCCCCACCGGCTACCTGCACATCGGCGGCGCGCGCACCGCGCTGTATTCGTGGCTGGCGGCGCGGGCCAGGGGTGGGCAGTTCGTGCTGCGCATCGAGGACACCGATCGCGAGCGCAGCACGCAGGCGGCCATCGACGCCATTCTGCAGGCGATGGACTGGCTGGGGTTGGACTACGACGAAGGCCCGATCTACCAGACCCAGCGCCTCGATCGCTACCAGGCGGTTGCCGAACAGCTGGTCGCGGCCGGTCACGCCTATTACGCCTATGAGACGAAGGAAGAGCTCGAAGCGATGCGCGAAGCGGCGATGGCCGCGGGCGAGAAGCCGCGCTACAACGGCGCGTACCGAGACGCCAACGCCGGCTGGCGCGACGATCCCAATCGAGTGATCCGCTTCAGGAATCCGCAGGACGGCGTGGTGGCCTGGGACGACAAGGTCAAGGGACGGATCGAGATCGCCAACAGCGAACTCGACGACCTGGTGATCTTCCGCAGCGACGGTTATGCCACCTACAACTTCGCAGTGGTGGTGGACGATGTCGACATGGGCATCACCGACGTGGTGCGCGGCGACGACCACGTCAACAATACCCCGCGCCAGATCAACATCTACCGGGCGCTGGGCGCACCGGTGCCGAACTTCGCCCACCTGCCGATGATCCTCGACGAGCACGGCGCGAAGCTGAGCAAGCGCACCGGCGCGGCCGACGTGATGCAGTACCGCGACGCCGGCTACCTTCCCCACGCGCTGCTCAACTATCTGGCGCGGCTGGGCTGGTCGCACGGCGACCAGGAGATTTTCAGCATCGCCGAGATGCAGGCGCTGTTCGATCTGGCCAACGTGAACGCCAAGGCGGCGCGGCTGGATAGGGCCAAGCTGGGCTGGCTGAACCAGCAGTACCTGAAGACGGACGATCCCGAGGCCGTTGCGAAGCATCTGGTCTGGCATCTGCAGCAGTTCGGCTATGCCCTCGACCGGGGGCCGAAGCCGGCCGATCTGGTGGTCGCGCTGCGCGAGCGCACGCAGACGCTAAAGGAGATGGCGGAGAAGTCCGCGGTGTGGTTCGGCCCGCTGACGCAATACGACGAGACGGCCGTCGCCAAGCACCTCAAGGAGCAGGCGCGCGAGCCGCTGGCGCAGGCGCGGTCGCGCTTTGCGGCGCTGCCGGAGTGGACGCCCGAGGACATCCACGACGTCGTCAAGGACGTGGCGGAAGCGCTCGGCATCGGCATGGGCAAGATCGCGCAGCCGCTGCGGGTGGCGATTACCGGCAGTCAGGTCAGCCCGGACATCGGCTGGACGGTCTATCTGTGCGGACGCGACGAGGCGCTGGCGCGGATCGATGCGGCGATCGCGCGGATTGGTTGATGTTTCGCCTTCCCTTTGAAGGGGCATAGTCCTGCGGCTTGAGTCGCGGCGGTTCCGCCCGCATCATGCCGGCATGCCAAGGTCACGCGCCTGCATCGATCCGCACCACCACGTCCACGATGCCGCCGGTTTCGTGCGCGCGGTCGAGCGCGCCTGCAGCGAGCGCGGGCTGCGCCTGACGGCGGTGCGTGCGCGGGTGCTGGGCCTGGTGGCGGAGGCGGGCAAGCCGATCAAGGCCTACGACCTGCTGGAGCGCGTGCGCGACGGCGACGGCGCGGGGGCGGCGGCGCCGCCGACGGTCTATCGCGCGCTGGACTTCCTGCTGGCCAACGGCTTCATCCACAAGCTGGAGTCGATCAACGCCTTCGTCTCCTGCCACCACCCCAACAGCGCGCAGCATTCGGTGCCGTTCCTGATCTGCAACCGGTGCCATTCGGCCACGGAGCTGGAGGATGCCGGCATCGTCGCCTCGCTGGATGCCGCCGCGCGCGCGCTGGGATTCGCGCCGCAGGCGCAGACGCTGGAAGTGCACGGCCTGTGCGCGAAGTGCGCCGCGGCGTGAATCCCCCTTACCCGTTTGCAGAAAAACTGCCGGAAGTCAGAAGAACATCCTGACGCCGAAGGCCACGCTGCGGCCGGGCAGGGCCACGACGTTCTTGAGGAACGAGGTGTGGACGCGGGCGACCTGGTTGGTCAGGTTGCTGGCGTCGGCGAACAGTTCCCAGCTCAGGCTGCCGGTGTCGAAGTGGCGGGTGAGGTGCGCATCGACCAGCGTGTAGCCGGCGGACGGGGTTTCGTTTTCGCCCACCTTGTCCTGGCGGCTGGTGCGGGTGGCGCCCAGCGCGGCGCGCCAGCCCGCGCTTGCCCAGCGCAGCTGTGCGCCGATCCGCGAGGGCGCGATGCGCGGCAGGTTGCCGCCAGCCTTGAGCGTCGCGCGCACGCTGTCGCCGAACATGCGCAGGTCCCAGTCGCCGCTGTCGTTGGCGGCCAGATGGAAGGTGGCTTCGCCTTCGATGCCGTGGAACGTCGCGTCGCCCTGCGTCCACTGGCGGATCGGCAGGTACTCGTCCTCTTCGTTCCAGTGCCAGGTGTTGCCGGTGTCGGCGAGGTAGATGAAATTGTCGAAGCGGTTGCGGTAGGCCGAGAGCTTCGCGCTGATGCGGGAAGACTGGTACTGCAGGCCCAGTTCGATCTGGTTGGCCGCCTCCACGCGCAGCAGCGGGTTTCCGATTTCGTAGGCCAGCGTGGCGATATGCGGACCGTCCGCGAACAATTCCTCTTCGGCCGGCGCGCGTTCGGCGTGGTCGAAATTGACGGTCAGTTTCCAGCGCTCGTCGAGCTTCCATGCCCCCGCCAGCGACAGGCTGGACGGGCTGAAGCTGCGGCTGGCGCCGACGCTTGGGTGGGTTTCGACCCGGTCGGCAAGGACGCCGAGATGGATCTGTACGGCGCCAAGGCTGCGCTGCGCCACCGCGAACATGCCTTGGGCGCGGGTGTCGGTTTCGGGGATGAAGGCCTCCTCCCCGAATGCTGCGAAGGTGCTGGAGGAGAGCTGGGCGCCCACTGCGCCCTGCCAGCCGGCGGGGCTGCCGAAGCTGGCTTCGACGCGGCCTTCGTTGGCGTTCTTGCGGAACACTGTGCCGGGTTCGTCGCCTTCGAACTCGGTGTGGTCATAGCCGGTATGGCCAATGGCGAAGCGCAGGCCGTTGCCTGCGCTCCAGAGGTCGCGTAGCGCGCCTTTCAGCTCGTAGCGTTTCTGGTGCATCTTCAGGTGCACGCCTCGTACGCCGGCAGCCGGATCGCCGGGTTCGCCGGGATTGCCGTAGGCATTGTCGAAGCGTGAGGCGGACAGCCCAACGAAGCCCCAGTCGCCCACCAGCGAGCCGCCGATGGCGCCAGACCGGCTGTCGATGAAGGAGTTCTCCTGGCGCCCCTGCGGCGTGGCGTAATCGGAAGCGTGGCGACGGACGGCATCGGCGTGCAGTACGAAACGGTCGCTGCCGCCGTCGATGCGCGCCATGCTGGTATTGCCGCCCTGGTCGCCGGCGAAGAAGCGGGTTTCCGCGCGGCCGCCGAAGCCGTTGTCGATGGCGTATTCGGGGATGCGCCCGTCGATCACGTTGACCGCGCCGCCGATCGCACCGTTGCCGTAGAGCAGGGTGGCCGGTCCTTTCAGCACTTCGATCCGGTCGGCAAGGAAGGGTTCGACGGCGGGCGCGTGGTCCTGGCTGACGGTGGAGACGTCCTGGCTGGTCAGGCCGTCGCTCAGCACCGCCACGCGTGGTCCATCCATGCCGCGGATGATCGGGCGGCCGACGCCGGGACCGAAGTTCGAGCTTTGCGCGCCGGGCACGCTGGACACGGTTTCGCCCAGGCTGGCGGCGCGGTTCTCGTCGAGGCGCTCGCCGGACAGCACTTCGGTCGGGCTGCCCAGGGTTGCGGCGGTGTCGCGCAGGGTGCTGCCCGTCACCACTACGCCGGAGATCGCCGTGACATGGTTGTCGTCGGTTCCTGCCGTGTGGCGGGTATCGCTGGGGGGCGACTGCCGGGCATCTTTCGCAGGCGCCTGCTGGGCGTGGGCGAACGGTGCGATGGTGGAGACGAGGGCGACGGCCAGGGCGGCGCGCCGAAAGGGGTGGAGACCGGGTTTGCGCATCAGTCTGGCTTGCGGATATGTGATTATATTATAACATAACACTCAAAGGGCTCGACCCTGCCTGAAGTCACGCTGCCGATGAGTGATCGTGTACCCGCCGTGTTCGACCGGATTGGTGCGACCGGATCCCTGGTCTGCGCGGTCCATTGCGCGCTGCTGCCGCTGCTGATCGCGGCCCTGCCTTCGCTGGGCGTGGCGCTGTGGCTGGGCGACGGCTTCGAGGCCGGATTCGTGGCCTTTGCCAGCCTGTTTGGACTGTCGGTACTGGTGTGGAGCTATCGCCGCCACCATGCCGTGCGTGCGCTGGGGTTGCTGCTGCCGGGCCTGGCGGCGCTGTGGCTGGCGATCCTGTATGCACCTTTGCACCATTCGGTGCTCCCGCACGCGCTGGTGATGACCCTCGGCGGCGTGCTGGTGGGGCTGGCGCATTGGCAGAACCTGCGGCTGAACCACGGCCACGTGCATGGCGCCTCCTGCGCGCAGGGGCGTTGTGGCGAATCGAGGCACGATTCAGCACAGGAAACCGCGTGATAGAATGCCCATCCTCGCGCTTGACGCGATCCACTTTCCGAACGAACCGATCCAGGAGCAAGACCGATGGGCAAGGGCGATACCAAGACCGCCAAGGGCAAGCGCTTCAACGCCAGCTATGGCAACGCGCGGCCGAAGACCCCTGTGAAGAAGGCCGCCGGCAGCGCGGTGGCGCCCGCGGTGAAGAAGACGGCCACCAAGACGGCCGCGAAGAAGGCGGTGAAGAAGACCGCGGCCTGAGCCGAAGTTTCTTCGCATCGAACAGGAAGCCCCGCAGACGCGGGGCTTTCGCGTTTCCGGGGGGGTGTGTGAAAAGGCTTCTGGACGCGGATGAACGCGGAAAGAGCGGATCAATCCTTGTCTTGAGAAATCCGCGTTTTTCCGCGTCTATCCGCGTCAAAAATCAGGTGTTTGTGTTGTCGCAGGGAGCCGGTAGCCGAGAGGCTCAGGCAATGCATCGACCGGAGGTAAATGCGGCGCGCAGGAATCGACCGCCCAGCCAGTAGCACAGTTCCGCCGGATGGCCGAGATTCCAGAGCGCCAGGTCGCCGCGCAGGCCTGCGCGCAGGATGCCGCGGTCGGACAGGCCCAGCGCCCTGGCCGCGTGGACGGTCGCGCCGCGCAGGGCCTCCTCCGGCGTCAGTCGGAAATGGGTGCAGGCCAGCTGCATCGCCTGCCGCAGCGACAGCAATGGCGCGGTGCCGGGGTTGCAGTCGGTGGCCACCGCCATCGGCACGCCGTGTCGGCGCAGCAGGTCCACCGGCGGCATTTTCGTTTCACGCAGGACGTGGAACGCACCCGGCAACAGCACCGCCACCGTGCCGTGACGCGCCATCGCCTGCACGCTGCCTTCGTTGCTGTATTCGATGTGGTCGGCGGACAGGCCGTCGAATTCGGCGGCCAGCATGGCACCGCCCAGATCGCTGAGCTGGTCGGCGTGCAGTTTCACCGGGATGCCGAGTTCGCGTGCCGCCGTGAACATCCGCCGCGTCTGCGCCGGGGTGAAACCGATGCCTTCGCAAAAGGCGTCCACCGCGTCGACCAGCCCTTCGGCGTGCAGGATCGCCAGCCAGTCGATGGCCGCCTCGACGTAGTCGTCGGCGCGGCCCTGGAATTCCGGAGGCAGGGCGTGCAGGCCGAGGAAACTGGTGCGCACGCCGATGCCAAGCGCCGCTTCGATCCGTCGCGCCACGTGCAGCATCTTGCGTTCCGCATCGAGCTCGAGCCCGTAGCCGGACTTGATTTCCAGCGTGCAGGCGCCGTCGTCCAGCAGCGCCTGCGCGCGCGGCAGGGATTCATCGAACAGTGCTTCTTCGCTGCAGGCGCGCAGCGCGCGCACGCTGGAGAGGATCCCGCCGCCGGCGCGGGCAATGTCGGCGTAGCTGGCGCCGTTTTGCCGCAGGTCGAACTCGCGTGCGCGATTGCCGGCGAAGACCAGATGGGTGTGGCAGTCGATCAGCCCAGGCGTCACCAGGGCGCCGCCAAGGTCCTCTTCCCGCGCGGCGGTCGCCCCCTCGGGCAACTGCGCCATCGGGCCGAGCCATGCGATCGCCCCGTCCTTGCAAGCCAGCGCGCCGTCCTCGATCAGGCCGAACGGTTCCGGTCCGTCCAGCGTGGCCAGAGTGGCGTGGGTCAGCAGCAGGTCCCATTGCGGCGATTCGGGCATGAGGTTTCCGTGGCGGCGGGCTTCCTCTCGATTATGGACACCCGCGCTGAAGCCGGCCAGAACGAACGCGAAAGCGCGGCGAGGTTCCATAATGGCGCGAAAGGAACCCTGCAATGGAGCGGCCATGAGCGAGATGGAAGGCTGGAGCGGCCGAGTCGATCTTCCCGAGGATGCCTCGACCCGGCGCTGGCACCAGTGGGTGCGGCCGGTGAAGGAAGGCGCTGCGCCGGGCGTGGCGCTGCTGGGCTTCGCCTGTGACGAAGGCGTGCGCCGCAATCACGGGCGGGTGGGCGCGGCGCAGGGTCCGGCGGCGTTGCGCAGGATGCTGTCGAACCTGCCGACGCTGGACGACACGCCGCTGTACGACGCCGGGACGGTGGCCTGCACCGATGGCGATCTGGAAGGCGCGCAGCTGCGTTATGCCGAGCGCATGGCGGCGCTGCTGGACGCCGGGCATTTCGCGGTCGGGCTGGGCGGCGGGCACGAGATCGCCTTCGCCAGCTGGCAGGGTCTGGCGCGGCATCTGGGCGGGCGTCGTCCGAAGGTGGCGATCATCAACATCGACGCCCATTTCGACCTGCGACGCCAGGAACAGGGCAGCAGCGGCACGCCGTTCCTGCAGGCGATCGAACATGCCGGTGTGTTGGGGATCGACCTGCAGTACCACGTCTATGGCATCAGCGCCGCGGCCAATACCCGCGTGCTGTTCGACACCGCCGATGCGCTCGGCGTGCATTACGTGATGGACGACCAGCTCGGCCTGCTGGAGTTGCCGCAGCGGCTGGCCGAACTGCGCGAACGGCTGGCCGGGATTGACGTGATCTACCAGACCATCGACATCGACGGTTTGCCGCACGCGATGGCGCCGGGCGTCAGCGCGCCGGCCGCGCGCGGCGTGCCGATGGATGTGGTGGAACCGCTGCTCGACGCGGTGGCCGCGACCGGCAAGCTGCGCCTGCTGGACATCGCCGAATTCTCGCCGCCGTTCGACCGCGACAACGTCACTGCGCGGGTTGCGGCGCGGCTGATCCACCGCGTCAGCCACGCGGCGATGCGCGCGCGGGGCTAGCGCGTAATCACGCGCGTGGGGCGCTCCCACGGATTGCCCGGGCGACTGCCGGGCGTCAGCGTTCTGCCGCTGCGAACAATCCCGGCTCCATGTCCGGCAGCGCGCCCTCCAGCCGCAGCAGGAATGCCTTGATCGCAAGCCCGCCGCCATAGCCGGTGAGGCTGCCGTCGGCGCCGATCACGCGGTGGCAGGGCACGATGATCGACAGCGGGTTGCGCCCGTTGGCCAGTCCGACGGCGCGTGAGGCCCTGGGGTTGCCGACGCGCTGCGCCAGTTCCGCGTAGCTGATGGTCTGCCCGTAGGGAATCGTCTGCAGGGCTTTCCAGACGCGCCGCTGGAAATCGGTGCCGTGGGGCGAGAGCGGCAGGTCGAACGCGCGGCGCTTGCCGGAGAAGTACTGGCCGAGCTGCTTTTCCGTGGCATCGAGCACGGGGCTGTTGCCGCCCTGCCAGGTGCCGCGGTCGGCCGGATGGCTGCTCTGGCGAAACTCGATGTTGCACAGGCCGCGCTCGTCGGACGCGATCAGCAGCGGACCGATCGGGCTTTCGATGCGGCGGAACAGGATCACGGGAGGCTCCTCATCCATTCGCGCGCATGCCGCGCTCCCACAGACCCGATCATCCTAAACCAGAGGCGTTGGCGCATCGGGCGCCTTCTTCACAGGCCCGGGTGCGGGTGTTCAATGGCCGTCCTGCAGCGCCGGCAGCAGCGGTGCGATGTCGCCGTCGTTGGGCAGGGGTGTCAGGCCCAGCAGGCGCATCAGCAGGGGATAGACGTCCACGTTGTCGAAAGGCTGCAGCGTGACGCCGTGGCGGAACGCAGGGCCAGTGGCGATGAAGGTCGCGCGCATGGTGGGTTCTTCGATCGCATACCCATGTGCGCCGCCACCGTGAAAGGAGCGTCCGGGGTCGCTTTTCAGCAAGATCCAGCCCGGATCGGCCTGACACTGGATTGCGGGAATGCGTGCGTGGGTACCGTAACGCCACTGCGCGGGCAAGTCCTGCTTGCGCCAGCAGGTCGCGTGCGGATGGCGGCCCAGCAATGCGGCCTCGACGGCGGCTTCCTGTCCCTGATGCGAGTTGATGCCAGCCAGCGCGCCGGTGGTGACGACGTCGATGGCGTCCAGCCCGATGCCGTGCGGCTGCAGGTAGTCGATGAGATATTCGAATCCGGCGACGTTGGCCATGCCGTGGTCCGACACCACGATCAGGTTGATCCTGTCCTGCATCCCGCGCTGTCGCAGCCCGTCGAGCAAATGCCCCAGCGCTGCATCCACTTCGGCGCGCGCCAAACGGCTTTCCGCCGAATCCGGGCCGGTGGCGTGACCCGCATGATCGACGTTCTCGAAGTACAGGGTGATGAATTGCGGCCGGGTCCGCGCCGGGCGATCCAGCCACGCCAGCACCTGGTCGACCCGGGCCGTGGCGCTGACGTGCTCGTCGTACACGCGCCAGTCCATCGGGTGTTCGCCCTGGATGGCGGCTTCCGACCCCGGCCAGAACATGGTGGCGGCGCGACCGCCGTGGTGTTGCAGCGTGATCCACACCGGTTCGCCGCCGGACCACCAGCGCGGGTCTTGCACAGCCTCGCGCGAGGACAGGTTGAAGGCGCCCAGTTCCGGGTCGTACATGGTGTTGTTGATCATGCCGTGGTGGTCGGGACGCAGGCCGGTCACCAGGGTGTAATGGTTGGGAAAGGTCTTGCTGGGGTAGGAGGGCGTCATCCACTTGGCGCGCACGCCGGCGTTCCCGAGCGCAGTGAGCGTCGGCATCTGGGCGGCGTCGATGTCGCCGGGTCGCAGGCCGTCGATGGACACCAGCACCAGTGGCGGTTGCGACGCGGAGGGCGGCTGCGTGGCGCAGCCGGCGACCAGTGCAAGGGCAAGCAGCAGGCTGGCGCGGATCATGGCGAACATCGGCCGATGGTATTCGATTCCGGAAGTCTCCGGCATGGACGCATGAATAAAAGTCCGGGATGGGGTCGCGCAGATACCCACTGATGGGCAATCGTGATGGGACGCCGCTGCGCGAATGCGATAATCCACGGAGTTGCACCGTTCGCGCCAATCGCAGGAATCCACCATGTCTACCCGCAACGATCCGACCCGCGTCATCCATCCCCCCAAGGGCCCGCAGCTGAGCTGCAAGAACTGGCAGATCGAGGCCGCCTACCGGATGATCCAGCACAATCTCGATCCGGGCGTGGCGGAGAATCCGACCGAGCTGGTGGTGTACGGCGGCATCGGCCGCGCCGCGCGCAACTGGGAATGCTTCGACGCGATCCTGAAGGCGCTGCGCGAGCTGAATCCGGACGAGACCCTGCTGGTGCAGTCGGGCAAGCCGGTGGGCGTGTTCAAGACCCACACCGATGCGCCGCGCGTGCTGATCGCCAATTCCAATCTGGTGCCGCACTGGGCGACGTGGGAGCACTTCCACGAGCTCGATCAGAAGGGCCTGATGATGTACGGCCAGATGACCGCAGGCAGCTGGATCTATATCGGCTCGCAGGGCATCGTGCAGGGCACCTACGAAACCTTCGTCGAAATGGGTCGGCAGAGCTACGGCGGCAGCCTCAAGGGGCGCTGGATCCTGACCGCAGGCCTCGGCGGCATGGGCGGCGCGCAGCCGCTGGCGGCGACGCTGGCGGGCGCGTGCTCGTTGAACATCGAATGCCAGCAGAAGAGCATCGATTTCCGCCTGAAGACCCGCTACGTGGACGAGCAGGCCACTGACATCGACGACGCGCTGGCGCGGATCGAGAAGTACACGAAGGCCGGCGAGGCCAAGTCGATCGCGCTGCTGGGCAATGCGGCGGAGATCCTGCCGGAGCTGGTGCGCCGCGGCGTCAAGCCGGACGCCGTCACCGACCAGACCAGCGCCCACGATCCGGTCAACGGCTATCTGCCCAAGGGTTGGACGGTGGAGCAGTGGTTCGAGCGTCGCGTGCGCGATCCGGACGGCACCCGCGACGCCGCCAAGGCCTCGATGCGCGAGCACGTGGAGGCGATGCTGGCGTTCCAGAAGCAGGGCATTCCTACCTTCGACTACGGCAACAACATCCGCCAGATGGCGTTCGACGTGGGATGCAAGAATGCCTTCGATTTCCCCGGTTTCGTGCCGGCCTATGTGCGCCCGCTGTTCTGTCGCGGCATCGGCCCGTTCCGCTGGGTGGCGCTGTCGGGCGATCCGGAGGACATCCTCAAGACCGACGCCAAGGTGAAGGAGCTGATCCCCGACGATCCGCACCTGCACAACTGGCTGGACATGGCCGAGCAGCGCATTTCCGTGCAAGGCCTGCCCTCGCGCATCTGCTGGGTGGGACTGGGGCTGCGCGACAAGCTCGGGTTGGCGTTCAACGAAATGGTGCGCAACGGCGAATTGAAGGGCCCGATCGCCATTGGCCGCGACCATCTGGATTCAGGTTCGGTGGCCAGTCCCAACCGCGAAACCGAGGCGATGAAGGACGGCAGCGATGCCGTCTCCGACTGGCCGATCCTCAACGCTCTGCTCAACACCGCCAGCGGCGCGACCTGGGTCAGCTTCCACCACGGCGGCGGCGTCGGCATGGGCTACAGCCAGCACGCCGGCGTCGTGATCGTGTGCGACGGCAGCAAGGAAGCCGACGCCCGCATCGCCCGCGTGCTGTGGAACGACCCGGGCACCGGCGTGATGCGTCATGCCGACGCCGGCTACGAGATCGCCATCCAGTGCGCGAAGGACAAGGGGCTGAAGCTGCCGATGGTCGAGTGAGCCCCGCCATGGCCCGTATCGCCGGCTTCACGCGCGATCCGGTGGGAGTCGCCTGATGCTCTGGTGGCTGGGGGCCGTATTGTTCCTGTGGCTGGCGCTGCGCGAACTCTATTACAGCGTCGTGCCGAAGCCGGGCTTCCTGCAGCCCGAGCCAATCAGCTGGCCGTACCTGCTGATCGCGCTGGGGCTGGCGATCGGACTCGCCTCGGTGCCGTGGCGCAAGATCCGCTTCGAGCAGTTTCTGACTGCCAAGGCGCGGATCCTGTCGGAGTCGGACCAGGCGACGGTCCACTGCAACACGTTCTTCGATACCGCGGTCGATCCGATGGCGCTGGCCGCCGGCCACGCCAATCCGGAGACCGGCGAGATCGTGCTGCAGAAACCATGGTGTGCGGTGCTGCGCAAGTACCTGAAGCATCCACAGCGGTTGGATGACGAGAACATTTTCAGCGTGCAGATGTTCGCCCACGAAGCCATGCACGTGCGCGGCGAGCGCAACGAAGCGGTTGCCGAATGCCAGGCGATCCAGCGCTACGTGCGCGCCGCGCGTCTGCTGGGCGTTCCCGAGGCCAGCGCGCGCGAGGGCGGGCTGCGCTACTACCGTTCGCTCTACCAGCAGCGCAGGCAGATCGGCGGGATGCAGGCGCCGTATTACTCCGTGGAATGCGCGCCGGGGAAACGGCTGGACGAAGCGCTGCCCGATTCCACCTGGGCGCGGTGATCAGGACAATGTCGAAGAAGCCGTCCGGGTACAGTGTCATGGGACAGGATCAACGACATCCGTTGCAGGAGGAGCCGTCATGAGTTCGATCGAAAGCCAGGGCGTGGTGCCGAGATTGCGCATCGATTTCGTGTCCGACGTGGTCTGCCCGTGGTGCGCGATCGGGTTGATGTCGCTGAGCGAGGCGCTGCGGCGTCTCAAGGGAGAGCTGACGGCGGATATCCACGTCCAGCCCTTCGAGCTTGATCCATCGACGCCGGCCGAGGGCGTGGACGTGGCCGAGAACCTCAAGCGCAAGTACGGCATGGACGATGCGCAGCTGGCCGAAAACCAGGAACGCATCCGCCAGCGCGGCGCGGAATTGGGATTCGTGTTCGACTTCAACGCCCGCAGCCGCAGCTGGAACACCTTGTCCGCCCACCGTCTGCTGCATTGGGCCGACACCCAGGGGCCCGGGTTGCAGCTGGCGCTCAAGGGCGCGCTGCTGGTGGCGCATTTCAGCCAGGGACGCAACATCAGCGATCCCGCGATCCTTGCGGAAATCGCCGGCAGCGTGGGGCTGGACGCCGTCAAGGCGCGCGAGGTGCTCGATTCCGATGCCTATGCCGACGATGTGCGCGCGGCCGAGCGGTTCTTCCAGAAATTGGGCATCAGCAGCGTTCCGGCCGTGATCGTGGAGCGGCGCCACCTGATCTCCGGCGGCCAGCCTCCGGAAGTGTTCGAGCAGGCGCTGCGGCAGATCGCCCGGGAACCAAAGCCCGCGGTCAACGGCGAGGCGCCGGAATAGGTCGGGAAGACGACGCGCGACCGTCACGCCCCGGCCGGCCGGTCGCGAAGCCTCAGGCCCGGGCCAGCATGCCGCCGTATACCAGCAGCGAGCCCGTGACGTAGAGCGCGTTGACCCATTTCAGGCGCGCCACGTTGGTGCGGCTGCCGGAGACGTCGATCAGGAACTGGCGCAGCAGGAAGGTATACAGAACGTAATACAGGAATGGCGTGACGTTGACGTACCACGGATAGTCGTCGATGTTCTTGCCGAAGCGCGCGAGGATCCAGCCGAGCTGGGAATAGATGCCGAGGATGCCGAGCGCGGCATTGATGAGCATCCATCGCACTTCTTCGGCGCCGAAGATAACCCGGTAGAACACCAGATACACGGCGCAGGCGATGCCGCCGTGCAGGTAGATGAAGAACAGGTCGGGCCCGTGCTCCGCGTACGACATCAGAAAGCCGGACAGCCCGAACATCAGCATGTGGAAGCCGAAGAACGGGTAGATGAACCAGCGGGACCTGTCCTGGAACCGCTGTAGCGGGATGCCGTTTCTCACAGGCTGCCAGTTGCCGTTTCCCCGACCCATGTCGACGCCCGCTGTGCTTCCGCCGTGATCATAGCGGCAGGGCGGCGACCATGCCGGTTTCGCAAAGGGGTCTTAACCTGGATTCGGTTGCGCTGAATGATCGGTCGAGCCGTGGCGTTCAACCCCCGCCGTCGGAATCGGTTTGACCTTTGTTGCCTTAGAATGGGCGCGCCCCACGAACGAACCCCCACGATGCTCTTCCGCCGGACTCTGCTCTTGCTGTGCGTGCTCGCGGCCGCTTGCAGCCGACAGCCGGAGACGGTTCAGACCAGCGCCGATGCGGCCGCCGTGGCCCCGCCTGCGCCGGTGGTGCAGCGCAAGGCGCAGGCGGAAATCGACTGGTCGCCGGCGCGGCTGGAAGCCGGCGATGCCGCCATCGACTGCAGCGCCGACTACCTGCGGGGCGACGGCAAGCCGGTGCTGTCGCTGGCCTACCTCGACCTGCGTGCGACCATGCAGGATTGCCGTGCCACCGGGCTGGTGCGTCTTCGCTACAAGGGCAAGATCACCGCAGGCTTCGCCGCGCTGGCCGAGCGTGCCGGCAAGGTGGCCACCGACCTTGGCATCGGCAAGCGCATCCTCGACATCGATTCTTCCGGCGGCAGCGTGGAATCGGCCATGCGCGCCGGCGACGCCATCGGCGAGAACGACTGGACCATCTGGGTGCGCGGCGATTCCGTCTGCCACAGCGCCTGCGTCCTGATCCTTGCCGCCGGCGACATGCGCGTGATCGTGGGGCCGGTCGGCATCCACCGGATGATCCGGATGGGTTCCACCGCGACTTCGCGCAAGGAACTCGGGGAAGAACTGCGCCAGCTCAGCGAAGATCTGCGCAATTACCTCGAACGCAACGGGGCTTCCGCCGAGGTCTACGACCTGATGACCACGGTGCCGAACCGGACCGTGCGCATCCTGACCGACGAAGAACTGGACCGGTTCGGGCTGTCGGGTGCCAACGCGGTCGAGGATGATCTCGACCGCATCCGCCTGGCGCGCCGCTGTGGCACCGAATTCCTGCAGCGCCGCGATGCCTTTCGACGCGCCTACGAGAGCGAATGCGTGGAACCGGCCGATGCCGCCAACCAGGACGTGGCCGACATCAACGCCTGCGGCCTGACCCTGCGCACACGCTACGGCTTTCCGGACCCGAAATGCCCGGTGGAAAGCCCGATGGCCGAACTGGACGGGGCGATCCTGATGCCGCACGAGGTCGAAGCACCCGAGGCGGCTCCGGCTCCGGAAGAGGGTGGTGCGTCGCCGGGTGCCGCGTCCGACGAGGCCGCGCACGATGCATCCGACCGGGAGTCGGCGCATCCCTGATTGACGCGCTCAGCGGCCTCCGCCGCCGCCGCCACCTCCGCCGCCGCCGGACGAGCCGCCACCGCCGCCGCCGGAACTGCTGCCGGGGGGCGAGGAGGCCGAGGCGATCGAAGAACTGAGCCCGCTGCTCAGGGAACTGCTGAACTGGGCCAGACTGTCGATGCCCGAACCCTGGTACCAGGACAGGTTGGAAGTGACCTGCTGCGCCACGGCATCGCCGACCGCGGCGGTGAACTTCTTCGTCCAGGCTTCTTCCACGTCCAGCGCCACCGCAAAGGGCAGCAGCGACTCGAAACGTCCGGCATCCAGCGAGGGTGCCTGCAGGCGTGCGAGATCGTCGCGCTCGGCGACGCCGAGGTAGAGCTTCAGTCCGTCGATTTCATCCAGAAGCTTGCGTCCTTCCGGCGTCGGCGCCGGGAGCAGGAATCCAAACGCGACCAGGAGGATGAACAGGGCGAAGCCGGCGGCCATCACCGCGGCCGTGCCGCTGGGCGCATGGGGTACCAGCGCCGCCGTGACGAGCCCGACGATTCCAGCCAGCAGTGCGTACCCGATCGGGGTACCGTTGCGCTTGAACATGCGACCGGCATAGGCCTGTTCCATGACCTTGGACTGATCCAGCTGGGCTTGCATGAATGTGGTTCGGTGCGCGGTGTCGACGGTGAGGATCGACCCTTTCGCGAACAGCTGCTCGTACAGCGCCCGCTGTGACGGTGGCGTGTCGGGGTCGAGTGCGCTGGTGCGTTCCAGCGTCCACTCCGTTCCCATCCCCATCGGTTTGCGGCGGCTGCTGATCCGCAGTTTCCCATGGATGGCCAGCGCCAGGATGTCGGCGGTGAAGCAGCGGGTGTCCGTGTTCTTGTGGACGATGAAACGCAGGGCCGCTGAAGAATAGCCGGCCGGCGGTTCGTAACGGGCGACGATCACGCCGGGATCGGGATCGCGCCCGACCTGCCACCAGCGGAAGAACAGATAGGAAAAGATCAGGAGCAGGGTGGCCAGGGCAATCAGGATGCTGAGGTTGTCGCGCAGGAACCAGCGCGCGTTGTCCATCGTCGTTGGCGGAGTCAGGATTCCCTTGGGGAAGCTCAGGACAATCGTCAGTCCTTCCCACTTCCGCAGCGGTTCGGTCAGCGTCCAGCGCGCCACGCCGGGTTCGGGCAAGGTGGCCGCATAGTGCTGGCCCTTGCTGCCTTGCGGGCCGGTGTAGCCTTCGGCCTTCATTTCGGCCACGGGAACGGGCTGCGGCAGACGCACGGTGACGCTGGCGCGCTCGATCGGAAAATCCCAGCCGGTGCCGATCGCGTTCCAGTACAGCTCGTCGTGGTCCTTGAAGAAACCGAGCTGGCGGTTGGTGCGGTAGTTCAGGGTGTAGGTGTAGGTGGCCGGGACGGTCAGGAAATCGTCGTTGCCGAAATTCACCCGCACGCCATTGGACAGGGATTCGGTGAACCATGGCTCGGGTTTGCCGTCGCGCTGGAGGCCGACGACGTCGAACCCGACCACGACCCTGTTGCCATAGCGGTCCGTGTAGCGGGTCGGGAAGTCGCGATACAGGCCGCGCCGGATCTGGATGCCCTGCGCGACCACGTGGATGGTTTCGGTGACGTCGAGGGTGTTGTCGGCGTTGATCCGGACATCGATGTCGTACGACAGAATGCGCTCGCTGCCGTTTCTCGGGTCGGTGTTGCCGTCGATCCCCTGGAGCCGGTAGCCGGTTCCCTCCAGCGCGCCCCGGATGCGCTCGGCGACTTCCTCGGCGCTTCCACCCTGCGCGGTGGCCTCGTTGACGCGACGTGCGATTTCGTCGGCACTGGGGGCGTCGCCCTTGTGCGGCGTTTTTTGCGCCAATACCGGCAGCACCGGCAGCAGGGACAGACACAGCAGAACCAATGCGAGCAAACGCTTCATTGCCCGAACTCCAGTTTCGGGGAGGCCCGGCTGCCGTCTTCGGCCTGGAAGAATTCGGCGGAACGAAATCCGAACGGGCCGGCGATCAACAGCGTTGGAAAGCGCTGGATGGCGTCGTTGTAATCGCGCACCGCGCCGTTGTAAAAGCGGCGCGCGTACTGCAGATGGTCTTCGACCTCGACCAGCCCCGCGGACAGCTGTCGGAAATTGTCGCTGGCCTTGAGCTCCGGATAAGCCTCCTGGAGGGCGATCAGCCGCGAGAGCGAGTGTTCGAGCATGGACTCGGCCTGGCCCTGCTGGGCCGCGCCGTGCGCCGCGCGGGCCTGGTTGCGCAGCTCGGTGACGGCTTCCAGCGTGGCGCGCTCGTGCGCGGCGTAGCCTTTCACCGCTTCCACCAGCTGCGGCACGAGGTCGTGGCGACGTTGCAACTGCACGTCAACGTCGGCCCAGGCGGTGCGGAACTGGTTGCGCAGGCGAATCAGTCCGTTGAAGGCGAACACGGCCCAAAGCAGGGCTGCGAGGCAGATGGCGCCGACGAGAATGCCCATTCCGGTTTCCGTGGATCCTTTCCAGCTGAAAAAGGATTCTGCGGGAATACGGGCAGGAGCGCATCAGCCCTAGCGCACTTGAACCTCGTTCTCACCCAGCGTCACCCGCTGCCCGGCGCGGATCTTGGCGGTCTTGCGCAGTTCAACGACGCCGTCCACGCGCACCGCGCCGCTGGCGACGAGTTGCTTGCCGGCGCCGCCCGAATCACACAACCCGACCAGCTTCAGCAGCTGGTTGAGCTCGACGAAGTCGCGTTCGAGGAGGAAATCCAGCGTGGTCATGGCTGCGGCGCTTTGTTCAGGGCAGGGGTACCCGGGCGCGAATGCCGTTGCGTTCGACGATGACGCCGTCGCGACGAATGGCGATGACCTGCAGGCCGCCGCTGCGGTCACCTTCGCCCATGCGCTGGCCGTCGAGGATGACGAAGCGCTTGCCGGGATCGGAATCCCACATGTGCATGCTCAGCTTCACCGCGGGCAGGCCGGTCGCCGAAATCGGCGGAGCGTCTTCGGTGTCTTCCGCGCTTGCAGCGACTGCTGGCGCTGCAGGAGCCGGGGCAGCGGGGAGCGGGGCGACGGGAGGCGGCGTCTGTGCGACGGAATGGGGCGCCGGAGCTGGCGCTGGCGTTGGCGCAGGTGACGGAGCCGGAGCCGGAGCCGGAGCGGTGGCGGCGATGGGGGCCGCGGGCGGAGCCGGTGGCTGGGCCGTCTGTGGCTCGGGCGCGGGCGGCATGGCGGGAGTGGATGGTGCGGGCGCTGCATGCGGCGCAGGGTGTTCCGCTGCCGAAGCTGCGATGGGCGCTGCGTCGGCCACGGCATCGGGTGCCGGATCGCCCTTGCCGGCGTGCATCCCCCACCAGCCTGCCAGGATCGCGCCGGCGACCACGATGGCCAGCGTCGGCCAGACCCAGCCCGGCGTTGCCCCGGTGCCGCGCGCGGGCACCGGCGGCAGTTCCATCGCCACGCTGGGCGTGCCCTCACGCTGGCGTTCGGCTTCGGATTTGCGCAGGGCTTCAAGAATCAGCGACATCGAGTTTCACTCCAGCACCCGCAGCAGGCGCGGGCCGGGCAGATCATTGGCCAGGGCCATCAGGGTCAGGGAACCGGCGATGCCGTCGGTCGGCAGTCCGCGCGCGCTCTGCAGCTCGCGTACGGCAGCGCGCAGCGTGGCGTTGTAGGGCATGCCGGCGGCGGGAGGCGGCGCTGAAAGCTGCTGCCACAGCCAGTCCACGGCCGGGCTGGAAGTGCCCGGCTGCGGCGCTTGCATGAGGACATCCGGCCCGCGCCACAGGCCGGCGTAGCGGCCGTCCCAGCGCGATTGCAACAGGGTGCGCCCGACATCGATCGTGCGCGTGCCGATCCGCAGGCGGACCGTGCGCGTGTCCGCGCCAAGCAACAGGGCCCAGGTATCGGAGGTGCCCGCGCGAAGGCGCAACAGCAGCGGCCGGTCCAGGGCCAGCAGCGTATCCAGACGCGTGCTGCCCTGGACGCAGTGCAGGTCGATCCGCGCCGGGGCCGGATTGCAGCTCCCGTCCGAAGCCACGGTGACGGCATCGCCGGGTAGCGACCACTGTTGCAGCAGCTCGCGCCAGGTGTCCGTCGGCGAGGCATTTGCAGTTTCGATCAGGTGCGCGAACGCGGCGGGATCGACGTTCTCGATCACAGGTTTGGGCGGCGGTCTGGCTGCGTCGGGCGTTGTCGCCGAGACCGCGGGCCGGGGCATGGGCGTTGTCGCGACGGGGCCCTTCGCCCACGGCTGGAACCACCAGGCGGCAACGATCAGCGCGGCGATCGCCACGCCGCCGGCCACGGCCAGCAGCGGTTGCAAGCGCGCTGGTCGGGCGGGCGGCAGGACTTCGCGTGCCGCCGCGTTCACCAGCTTGGCGTCGATGCCGACCGCATCGCGGGCGTAGCCGGCCAGCAGTGCGCGTTCGGCGATCACGTTGATCAGTCGCGGCACGCCGCCGGAAAGCGCGTGCAGACGGCGCACCGCCTTGGCGTTGAACGGGAAGCGCGAGCCGCCGGCCACCCGCCAGCGGTGGCGCAGATAGGCGGCGGTCTCGCGTTCGTCCAGCGGGCTCAGGTGGAAGCGCGCGGTGATGCGCTGGGCGAGCTGGCGCAGCTCCGGGCGTGCCAGCAGGTCGCGCAGTTCGGGCTGGCCCAGCAGCAGGATCTGCAGCAGTTTCTGGGTGTGGGTTTCCAGATTGGTCAGCAGACGCACCTGTTCCAGCGCGTCGGGCGGCAGGTTCTGCGCCTCGTCGATCAGCAGCACCACCCGCAGGCCCTGCGCGTAGGCGTCGAGCAGGTAGGCGTTGAGTGCGTCGATCAGGGCCTTGGCGCTGCCGCGTTTGCCTTCGATGTCGATCCGCAACTCTTCGCAGACGGTTTCCAGCAGTTCGATCGCGTTCTGGCGCGGGTTGAGCACCAGCGCGATGCGGGCGTTGTCCGGTAGTTGTTCCAGCAGCAGGCGGCTGAGGGTGGTCTTGCCGGTGCCGACTTCGCCGGTCAGCTGGACGAAGCCGCCGCCGCCGCCCTTGTCGATCCCGAACAGCAGGTGCGCCAGCGCGTCCCGGTGGCGCTCGCTCAGGAAGACGAAGCGCGGATCCGGGGTGATCGAGAACGGCGGTTCGCGCAGGCCGTAGTAGGCAAGGTACATCCGCCTAGCGTGCCACGAGATGCCTGCCTGCGCGAGCATCAGCTGCATCATCGGATCCCGCCGATGCGGCACAATGCGCGCATGGGCAAATCGTCGCAATGGGTGGTCGGATTGAATCCGGTGGCTTCGGCGCTGGAACACGACGCCGAGCACGTGCTGGAAGTGCTGCTGGAAGCGGGCGGCAGGAATCCGCGCATCGTCGAGATCGAGCAGCAGGCGCGGCGGCGTGACATCGAGGTCCGGCGGGTGCCGGCGCAGGCGCTGGACGGGGTGGCCGGCGGGCTGCGCCATCAGGGCGCGGCGGCGCGCTATGCGGCGGCAAGGACCTGGGACGAGCACGAGTTGCCGGCGCTGATCGAGGCCGCCGGAGGCCGTGCGCTGGTGCTGGTGCTGGACGGCGTGCAGGACCCGCACAATCTCGGCGCCTGCCTGCGCAGCGCGGCCGCGGCCGGTGCGACCGCGGTGGTGATTCCCAAGGACAAGGCGGTGCAGCTCAACGCCACCGTGCGCAAGACCTCGGCGGGAGCTGCGGACACGCTGCCGGTGTTCAGCGTCACCAATCTGTCGCGCACGCTGCGCGACCTGCAAAAGGCGGGCGTGTGGATCCACGGGCTGGCCGGCGAGGCGGAGGCGTCGCTGTACGCGCTCGATCTCAAGGGCAACGTCGCGTTGGTCATGGGCAGCGAGGGTGAGGGGTTGCGCCGGTTGACCCGGGAGAACTGCGATTCGCTGGTGAAGATTCCGATGCCGGGCGGCTTCGAAAGCCTCAACGTGTCCGTCGCCACCGGCATCGTCCTGTTCGAGGCCGTGCGGCAAAGGAGCCGGTGATGGCGATCCATCTGGAGTGGTACGACTGGGTGGGCATCTGCGGCACGCTGTGCGTGCTGCTGGCGTTCTTCCTGCTGCAGGCCGGACAGCTGGCGGGCACCGGCATCGTTTACCAGTTGCTCAATCTGTTCGGTTCCGGCGGCGTGCTGGTGTCGCTGATGGGCAAGTTCAATGTGTCGGTGTTCGTGCTGGAAGCGGCCTGGATGGCGATCAGCGCCTACGGGATCGTGCGCATGCTGAAGCTGCGGTCGAAAGCGACGAAGACTTGACTCGATTGCGTATGAGCTTGATTGCCGTGTCCGGATCGCCGTGCCCGAGGCAAATGCGGGGACACGCCGCAAGTACGTCCATGTAGGCTAATTGACGCCGTCCATGGCGTCGATTGTCCCCGCATTCGCCCCGGACACGGCGATGCGGCTTACATATAACCCTGCGCGTCGCGGGGATCGCTTGCATCCGGATCGGTGATGGTTTCGGGCAGGGGTGCGGAGACGCTTCCCAATTGCGGCCAGGCGTTGGCGATCTTGCAGAAGAGTCTTGCGGTCTGCTCGGTGTCGTAGATCGCCGAATGCGCTTCCCTGGGATCCCAGCCGATGCCGGCGGCAAACGCGGCGCGCGCCAGTACGGTCTGGCCGTAGGCCAGCGCGGCCATCGTCACGGTGTCGAGGACGCTGAACGGGTGGAAGGGGTTGCGCTTGTGGCCGCTTCGCTTCACCGCGGCGTTGAGGAAGTTGAGGTCGAAATGGGCGTTGTGGCCGACCAGGATCGCGCGCTGGCAGCCGTGCCGCTTGATCGCCGCGCGCACCGGGGCGAACACATGATCGAGCCCCTCGCGTTCGCCCAGCTCGCCGCGCAGCGGGTGGCCGATCCGGATGCCCGTCACTTCCAGCGACTTGGGGTCGATCAGCGTGCCGGGGGCGGGGGCGATGTTGGCGTGGGCGATCGCGCCGGGGACGAGGCGGCCTTCGGCGTCGAATTCCAGCGGGATCGCGGCGATCTCGAGCAGGGCGTGCTTGTCCCAGTCGAATCCGCCGGTCTCGACATCCACCACGACCGGCAGATAGCCGCGAAAACGCGCAGCCATCGGCGAGACGACGGGGGGCTGCGGGGACGCGCTCATGGTTTCAGACTAGCAGATGCCCGACGGGGCCCCGCGCCGCGAACGGCGAAAACCCGGCTCAATGGTGGCCGGCGTGCTCGTCGCTGGAGGCGGGCGCGTGGTCTTCAGCTGCCGGCTTCATCGCGGCGTGGTGGGCGTCGAATTCCTGCCGGCTGATGAAGCCGTCGCCATTGCCGTCGATCGATGCGAAGCGGTCGGATTTGCCGCCGTGCGCCGCCGCGAATTCGGTGCGCGAGATCCGGCCGTCGTGGTCGCTGTCGATCTGGTCGAAACCATGTTCATGGCCGCCTGCGCCGTCGTGCATGGCATGGCTTGCCGGCGCGGCCTGGGCCTGGCCGGATGCCAGCGCGGCTGTTGGCGACAGCACCACCGCGAATGCGGCAGCGGCGAGCATCGGGAAGAAGCTGGAATGGGGCTTGGCGGCGGATTGGCGCATGGCGTTGCCTTGGGAAATGGGACCGTCGGAAGTATGGATGCTAACTCGGGACGTGATGCACGGCGATGCCGCTGCGGCTGAGGCTGCGTTCAGCTTTCATGAGCTTTGCGGCGATGCGATAGAGTGCGCGCTGGATTGTTTCCGGCTTCGCCATGGACGAACTGGTCGCTCTGGGAATCCTCGCGCTGCTGGCGCTTTTGGCCATGCCGGTGCTGCTGGTGGTGGCGCTGGTCAAATTGGGCGGTTTGCGGCGGCGGGTCGAGGCGCTGGAATCGGCGCTTTCCGCGCTTGCGGTCAGCGCGTCCGCGTCCGCGGCCGGAAACACGCCCGGGGCGGGTGTCGGTGTGCTCCGCGAAACGGTCGTTCCAGAGGAAGAACCCGAGCCCGAGGCTCCAGCGTACGTGGTGCCGCCGCTTCCGGACGTGGAGCCCGAGGAGGTTGCGGCGTCCGCTGTCGAATCTCAACCGCAGCCGTCCCGGCGATTCGACGACACTGCGGAAAAGTCGTGGGGCCGTCCGGCGTCGCCGCCGCCGCAGCCGCCACAGCCGCCACAGCCGCCACAGCCACCGCCGCCGCTACAGCCGGACTGGTTCGAACGCAACGTCGAGCGGGTCAAACGCTGGTTCACGACCGGGAACGTGCCGGTCAAGGTGGGCATGCTGGTCCTGCTTGCGGGCGTTGCGGCGCTGCTGCGCTATGCCAGCGACCAGGGCTGGCTGCGGATGCCGATCGAATTCCGCCTTGCCGGCGTTGCCGCTGCGGCGCTGGCGGGCCTGGTGTTCGGCTGGCGCAAGCGGGAAAGCCATCGCAGCTTCGCGTTGGCCGTGCAGGGCGGCGCGATCGGCGTCCTGCTGTTGGTGACGTTCGCCGCCAGCAAGCGCTACGACCTGCTGGGCGCCGGACCGGCGTTTGCCATCAGCGTGCTGTTGATCGCCGGGATGTCGGTGATGGCGGTTGTGCAGGAATCGCGCACGCTGGCCATCCTCGGCGTGCTGGCAGGCTTTCTGGCGCCGCTGTGGCTGTCCACGGGCGGCGGCAGCCACGTGGCCTTGTTCAGCTACTACGCGGCGCTCAACGCCGGCATCTTCGCGATCGCCTGGGTGCGGCCGTGGCGGGTTCTGAATCTGCTGGGTTTCGTTTTCACCTTCGGAATCGGCACGCTCTGGGGGGTGCTGGAATACCGGCCGGAACATTTCGCGAGTACCGAGCCGTTCCTGCTGCTGTTCTTCGGCTTCTATCTGCTGCTGCCCCTGCTGTATGCGCGCAAGGTGCCGACGCCCGGAAGCGCGCGGATCGACGGCAGCCTGCTGTTCGGGACGCCGCTGGTCGCCTTTGCGCTGCAGGCGGGCATGTTGCCCGGGCAAGGCATGACGCTGGCGTTCTTCGCGCTGGGATTGGCGGCGCTGTATGCCGTGCTGGCCCGATGGCTGTTGCCGCAGTCGCGAATGGGGCTGCTGGCGCGCGGCTATGCCGTGCTGGCCGTGGGATTTGCCACGCTCGCGGTGCCGCTGGCGCTGTCGGCGCGAGCGACTGCCTCGGTGTTTGCACTCGAAGGCGCGGGGCTGGTCTGGCTGGGTTTCATGCAGTCGCGGCGGCTGCCGCGCTGGGCCGGTCTGGTCCTGCAACTGGCGGCGGCGGTGGCGCTGGCCTCGACGGGGTCCGGCGTGCTCAGCCACGACCTTGGCGCACTGCCGTTTGCCAATGCCGCGTTCATGAGCGGACTGCTGGTGGCCAGCGGCGGTTTCGCGGTGGCTTGGCTGTATCGTCGCCATGCGGGCAACGTGATGGCCGTGCTGGCGTATCTGTGGGGAATGTTCTGGTGGCTGCTGGCATTCCTTCGCGAAATCGAAGCATTCGCAAAACCCGGAGACGATCTGCATTGGAGTCTGCTGTTGGCCGGCGCCACCGGCTGGCTGGCGGCGGAATGGCATCGGCGATTCCCGGCGCGGGCGCTGGCCGTCACCACGATGGTGATGCTGGTGCTGGCGTTCCCGCTGGCGATGGCGCAGTGGAGCGCGGACGGTCAACCGTTCGCGGGACAGGGGGTGTGGATCTGGCCGCTGTTCGCCGCGCTCGGGGCGCGGTCCTTGGTTGGCCTGCGCAATGCCAGCGGCAACGTGGCGGGACTGGCGCAGCTGGCGTGGTGGCTGCTGTGGCCGACCGTGCTGTCGCTTCTTGCCGGCTTCCTCGGCGATCGCTTCGACCTGGCCGACGGCTGGGTGGGCATGCTGCTCGCGCTGCCGTGGTTGTTGCTGGCGGGGGTGTCCCTGCGCTGCGCTGCGTGGCTGGCGCAGCCGCTGGGTGCCGGTTTTGCGCCGTTCCAGACGGCGCTGCGCCTGCTGGTGTTCCTCGCGCTCGGGTTGTGGTGGCTGTGCCTGCTGTTTTACCCGGGGCACAGCGCGCCGCTGCCGTGGATCGTCGTCATCAATCCGCTGGATCTGGCGCAGCTGGCCGTGCTGTTGCTGCTTGCGCTCTGGCTGCGCGGCAGCCGCTCCGCTGCGGGGACATCGCTTCCGATCGTCCTGTTGGCGCTGGCCGGGTTGGTGCTGGTGAGCACGATGACCCTGCGCGCGGTCTGCCATTGGGGTGGGATTGCGTGGAACGACGAACTGCTTGGCGCGGGTCTGTCCCAGACCGGCCTGACCGTGGTGTGGAGCCTGCTGGGCGTGGCCGGCTGGATTTACGGATCGCGGCGTGGCCACTGGGGATTGTGGCTGGCGGGGGCCTTGCTCATGGGCGTGGTCCTGCTCAAGCTGCTGCTGGTGGACCGCGGCAATCTGGGCGACCTGCTCGGGATCGGCGCGTTCATCGTCTACGGCCTGCTCTGCACCCTCGTCGGCTGGCTGGCGCCGGTGCCGCCGCGGCGGGTTACGGGGAACAACGGGGCGACCGCCAACGAGGTGAAGGAATGAGGCGTTTGTTCGCATTGCTGCTGACCCTGCTGCCGCTGGCCGCGCAGGCTGGGGAACCGTACGCGCGGCAATGGCCGTTGGAGTTGGCGCGAGCCGATGCCGGCGCGTACCGGGTGACGCTGGATGCTTCCGTCTATCGCGCCGCGTACTGGCCCGACCTGCGCGATGTTCGCGTGCTGGATGCACAGGGACGTGAGGTAGCCAGTATTGTTGTTCCGGCGCAGCCGCCATCGACCCGCGTGCAAACGACGATATTGCGCTGGTTCCCCCTGCCGACGGGCGCAACGACGACCGGAGCCGACCTGAGCGTCCTGGTGCGTCGCGATAGTGGCGGGGCGGTGGTTTCCGTGCGCGGCGGGGCCGCTCCGCGTGCGGGTGCGGTGGTCGGCACGGGATGGCTGGTGGATCTCGGTGCCGACAGCGCCCGGATGCGGTCGTTGGCGCTGGACTGGAACAACGACGCCGAATCGGTGGACCTGGGGTATCGGCTGGAAGGCAGCGACGACCTGCGCGATTGGCGGATCCTCGACCCCCAGGTGCGGCTGGTGCGGTTGCGCAACCAAGGGCAGGAACTGCGCAGCAATCGCATTGCCCTGGATTCTCCTCCGCGCTATCTGCGGCTGTTGCCGCTGCAGGAGGGCGGGGCCCTGACCGTGAGCGAGATCCGCGGGGAATGGCGCGAGGCGGCGGAACCCGTGGGCTGGCAGTGGTTGGAACTTTCGGCCACGCCGGCTCCCGCCACCGCCGGGACCGGATTCCACTATCGCCTCGAAGGCCGCTATCCGGTGCAGCGCGTCGATGTCGCCATGCCCGCCAACAGCAGCGTGCGCTGGAGCGTGTTCAGCCGCGATGGGGATGCGCGCAAGGGGGACGCCAGTCCGCCGGCGTGGAAGCTGCGCGCCGCCGGCTGGAATGCGTGGCGTCTCGATGACGCCGGCAGGACGCAGACGTCGCCGCCGCTGGACCTGCATTATCTGATCACCGATCACGACTGGCGCCTGCAGCCCGACGCCGGGACGACGCCGACGATGGCCCCGACGCTGCGATTGGGTTATGTCCCCGGCAGCCTGGTGTTCCTCGACCAGGGCAAGCCGCCCTATGTGCTGGTGGCGGGAAGCGCGTCCGAAGACATCGCGCAGGATGCCGTGGAATCGATGCTGGAGGCGCTGCGCGTGCGACGAGGTGCGCAGTGGGTGCCGGCGGCGGCCACCCTGGGAGCGGCCAGCGAACGCGCGGGAGCCGCCGCCTATTTGCCAGCGCCCGCGCCGCGCGACTGGAAAACCCTGACCCTCTGGAGCCTGCTGGTGCTTGGAGCGCTGGTGGTGGTCGGTTTTGCGTTCACCCTGCTGCGGCAACGCGACGGTTCACCGCGCGACTGACCGCCAGGCGCCGTCGTTCCCTGCGAGCGGCGTTTTTTCCGGCCATTTGCACAGATCGTGCAGCAGGCAGTGCGCGCAATCCGGCTTGCGCGCCTTGCAGACGTAGCGCCCGTGCAGGATCAGCCAGTGGTGGGCGTGTTGCCGGAATGCGTCGGGCACCAGCCGCAGCAGTTTGTCTTCCACCGTGCGCACGTCCTTGCCGGGTGCCAGTCCGGTGCGATTGGCGACGCGGAAGATGTGCGTGTCCACCGCGATGGTGGGTTGCCCGAAGGCGACGTTGAGGATCACGTTGGCGGTCTTGCGGCCCACGCCGGGCAGGGCTTCCAGCGCCTCGCGGGTGTCCGGAACCTCTCCGTCGTGGCGTTCCAGCAGCAATCGGCACGTCGCAATCACGTTCGCCGCCTTGGCGTTGAACAGGCCGATGGTGTTGATGTACGCCTTCAATCCGTCCTCGCCCAGCGCGAGGATGGCTTGCGGCGTGTTGGCGACCCGAAACAGTTTGCGGGTGGCCTTGTTGACGCCTACGTCGGTGGCCTGGGCCGACAGCACGACGGCGACGAGCAGTTCGAACGGGCTGGAGAACTCCAGTTCGGTACGCGGCTCGGGGTCGAGTGCGTGCAGGCGGGTGAACAATTCGGCGATTTCGGACGCGGTGAGCCTGCTGCCGCGGGCGGGTCGCTGTTTTTGACGGGATTTCACGAATGCCGCTCGCGCGCCCGGGCCAGCGCCCTGGCCAGCGCGTCGGAGGCGGCCTTGGGCAGGTCGGTGACGGCGGGGTCGGACCGGTCGTTTCCGGAAGCGGCTGGCGGTGACTGTGCCGCACGCCGCGCGGTTTCGCGCTCGGCCTTGATCCGCGCCAGCCGCCGGGCACGGGCGCGGTGACGATCGCGTGCGGCAAGAGAGAAGCGGCGGTTGTCCCGGGCCGCCGCCAGCGTGTCGTTGCAGGCCGCACCGCAACCCGCGCAGGGCGCCATGTCGAGCAGGCCGAGCGCCAGCGCGGCGTCGAGATCGCCGTCGCGCAGCTTCGCGACGACCGCGTGCGCAGGATGCGTCTGCGCGCAGCCGCAGGCGGGGCAGGGCGATGCGGATTCGATCATTTCCCCGTGAACGCGGGTTTGCGTTTTTCCAGGAACGCGCCGGTGCCTTCGCGCATGTCCTCGGTGGCGAACATCAGGCCGAATTGGGCCGCCTCGTACTCCAGTCCTTCCTCGATGCCGCATTCGCCGCCGATGCTCACGCAGTCCAGCATTCCGCGCAGCGCCAGCGGGGCGGCGCCGGCCAGTTGCGCCGCCAGTTTCCGGGTTTCCGCTTCCAATTCGGCGGCGGGCACGATCCGGTTGACGATGCCCAGCTGCAGGGCGCGTTCGGCGGTGACCGGCGCGCCGGTCAGGCACAGTTCCAGGGTGGCCGCGCGGCCGCACAGCCGCAGCAGCCGCTGGCTGCCGCCGAAGCCGGGAATCAGGCCGAGGTTGATCTCGGGTTGGCCGATCTTCGCGGTGTCCGCCGCGATCCGCAGGTGGCAGCTCATCGCCAGTTCCAGCCCGCCGCCCAGCGCGAACCCGTTGACCATGGCGATCACCGGCTTGGGCAAGCGTTCGATCCGACGCATCATCCGGGTGCCGCGCAGCGAGAAATCCCGGCCCTGCACCGGCGTCAGGCCGCGCATTTCGGCGATGTCGGCACCGGCCACGAAGGCCTTGGAGCCGGCGCCGGTCAGGATCACCACGCGCACCTCGGGGTCGCCGGCAGCGGCGGCAAACGCGGCGTCCAGCGCGTCCAGGGTGGCGGCATTGAGGGCGTTGAGCTTGTCCGGGCGGTTGACCCGCAGGGTGCGGATGCCGTCGGCGGTTTCGGTCAGAAGCAGGGAATCGGTCATGGGGGGGCGTCCGAAATCGGGAAATATGCGGGAATCGCGGAACTTCCCCCGCCGTCGCCGGTCGCAGGGAAGCCTCAGTAGCCGTTCAGGGCCGCGAACTGTATCCTAGCGTGTCCCGCAGGCGGCTTGCCGTCCGGTGCAGGCAAAATCCCTCCGGCCCCGGCCGGTTTTCCCATCCCGGCCGCGTCCGCGGTCCCGATCAACGAATGAGGTTCTGGATGAAGTTTCATGCACTTGCTGCCAGTCTGGCGGCCTTGACCCTGAGCGCCGGCGTGGCCTCCGCGCAGGCCCAGACCGCTCCGGCGGCGGCACCCCGTCCGGCGACCGCGCCAGCGGCGGCCAACCTGCCGGTGGTGGACAAGACCCACGCCAGCTACGTGATGGGCTGGAACCTGGGTCAGGAGCTGCGGCTCGGCGGTGAGCCGATCGACATCGCCACCGTCGTGCGCGGCCTGCAGGATGCCTTCGGAGACAAGCAGCCGGCCTACACCGAAGATCAACTGCGCACCGCCTTCACCGGTTTCCAGGCGCGCATGGAAGCCAAGGCGCAGGAAGCCTTCCGCAAGGCGTTGGAGGACAACAAGGCGCAGTCCCCCGCGTTCCTGACCCAGTACAAGGCCCAGCAGGGCGTGCTGACCCTGCCCAGCGGCGTCATGTACCGCGTCGTCAAGCCCGGCACTGGCGCCAAGCCGACCGCCAACAGCGAAGTGACGATCGCTTTCCGCAGCTTCCTCGCCGCGGTCGGTACCCCGCTGAGCGGCGTCCAGTCCCCACCGCCGTTCAAGGTGTCGCAGGCGCCGATCCCGGCGATCAAGGACACCCTGCCGCTGATGCAGCAGGGCGCCGTCTGGGAAGTCGTGATTCCGCCGGGCGCCGCGCTGGGCCCGGGCCAGAACGCGCAATTCGCGCAGCAGGCCATCGCCCTCCAGATCGAACTGGGTGCGGTGAAGTGACATAGAAGGCGGGTTCGCTTGTGGATCCGCCGTTTCGGGAAGCCGCCCACGGTCGTGGGCGGCACCTCGGGGTTCTGCCAAGGCAGTCCAGTCGATGCGCCGGCTCGTGCCGGCGCATCGTGTTTTGGGGCGATGATTCCAGGACATGAGCGAATACGCTGCCATCCTGAGTCCCTGCACGGGCGTCTGCACGCTCGGCGTGGACGGGCTGTGCCTGGGCTGCCTGCGAACCGGCGATGAAATCGCGGCGTGGCTGGCCCTGGATGCTGCGGAACGCGAGCACATCGTGGCAGTGGTTCTGCCTGCCCGTGCGGCGCAGCGGGAGCCGTCGTGATTGACGTCGAAACTCTTGTTGATCGCCTGCGCTGCGCGACCCATCCGTTGGATGTACCACCGGCGACGCCGCCGTGGAACCTGACGGAACTGGACGGGCTCCCTCTGGCAGCGCATCCACGTCCTGCTGCGGTGCTGATCGGTGTCGTCCCGCGCCCGTCGGGCGCGGCCGTCCTGCTGACGCGGCGCACCGAGCAACTGCGGCACCACGCCGGCCAGGTCAGCTTCCCGGGGGGCGGCATCGATGCCCAGGACGCCAGTCCGGCCGAGGCCGCGCTGCGCGAGGCGAACGAGGAAATCGGCCTGGCCGGCGCGCAGGCGCGGCCGCTGGGCTACCTCGACCCGTACCTGACCGTCACCGGCTACCGCGTGCTGCCGGTGCTGGCGATGGTCGAATCCGGGTTTTCGCCGCGGGCCAATCCGGCGGAAGTCGCGGATGTGTTCGAGGTGCCGCTGGATCTGCTGCTGGATCCCGACCGTCTGGAGCAGGTCGAGATCCGCTTTGCCGGCCGCGCGCGCCATGTGTTGCAATACCGCTATGCTGCGCACCGCATCTGGGGCGCGACGGCCTCGATCCTGTACAACCTCAGGGAACGACTCGCAGCCGTGAATCAGGGAGAAGCGTGATGGCCGGATGGACGACATTGGTGCAGGCGGATGTCCTGTCGATGGCGCTGGGGCGTCCGGATCTGGTTGTCGTCGACTGCCGGTTTTCGCTGCTCGATCCCAGCCAGGGCGAGCAGTCGTGGCTGCGTGGCCGGATCCCCGGCGCGGTGTACGCACACCTGGAACGCGACCTGTCGGAAATGGATAGATTCGGGCAGGGGCGCCACCCGTGGCCGAGCGAAAAGCTGTTCCTTGAGCGCCTGCGCCGCTGGGGCGTGACGCCGACCTCGCAGGTCATCGTTTATGACGACAACGACGGCGCGGTCGCTGCGCGCCTGTGGTTCATGTTGCGCACCTTCGGCCACGAGAAGGTGGCGGTTCTGGACGGAGGCTGGAAAGCCTGGACTTCGCTCGGCTTGCCGGTGACCACCGCGCCTCCGATGCCGGGCGCGTCCTTCATCGGCGGCCGCTTCGACGCCGATCGCCTGCTTGATGCCGACGCCGTCGATGCGCATCTGGCCGCAGGCGGGATGTTGGTCGATGCCCGCGCAGCGGCGCGTTTCCGCGGCGACGAGGAGCCTCTGGATCGGGTGGCAGGTCACGTGCCTGGAGCGATCAACCGACCCTATGCACAGAATCTGGAAAACGGGCGCTTCAAGTCGCCGATGCAACTGGCCGCGGAATACCGCGAACTGCTGCAGGGCCGCGATCCGGCCGAAGTGGTGATGATGTGCGGTTCCGGCGTGACGGCCTGTCACAACCTGCTGGCGATGGAGCGGGCGGGATTGAAGGGTGCGAAACTGTTCACCGGGTCGTGGAGCGGCTGGCTTGCCGATCCCTCGCGGCCGGTGGCGACGGGAGATTGACGATGGTGGACAAGGCGCAGCGGGTCGAGATCTGGCACCGGCCCACCTGCAGCAATTCGCGCGGTGCGCTGGAAATTCTTCGCGAATCCGGCATCGAACCGGTGATCGTCGATTACGTCAACGATCCGCCGGGCAAGGAGCGCCTGAGGCGTGCGATCAAGGATGCAGGTCTGGGCGTGCGCGAGGCGATCCGCAGCAAGGAACCCGAGTTCAAGGCGCAGGGGCTGGACGATCCGTCGCTGTCCGACGATGCCTTGCTCGAGGCGATGGTGCGGACGCCAAAATTGATCAACCGGCCGTTCGTGTTCACCGCCAAGGGCACGCGGTTGTGCCGCCCGCCTGAAAAGGTGCTGGAGATCCTGTAGCCGGCGGGCGGAAAGCCTCGCGGCGGGCGAGGGAAGCCGCGACCTGGCCTCGCCTATTTCCCGATCCGCGCCAGCATCGCGCGCAGGCCGGCCTGGGTATCGGGCCGGGTCCAGGCGGCGACGAAGCGATCGAGGTTGATTCGCTCCGGAGCCAGCGCGGCGATCACGTCGCGGCGGGCGATGCCGCGGGTTTCCAGCATCGGTTCCTGCGGGAGCTGCAGCAGTGCGTCGAGCCAGATGCGGGCGCGGTTCTCCACTTCCTCGGCGGCCGCCAGTTCGTCCACCAGCCCGATCGACAGCGCCTGAGCCGCTTCCGGCATGTGTCCCGCCACCAGCAGGCGTTCGGCGCGATGCGGGCCGACTACCCGCGCCAGCAGGGCCTGGATGCCCTCCGGCGCCACCAGCCCGACCTGGGTTTCGTTGAGGCCGATCCGGAACGGCCCTTCGGCCAGGATCCGGAAATCGCAGCACAGCGCCAGCACGCAGCCGCCGGCTGGCGCGTGCCCTGCCATCGCCGCGGCCACCGGAACCGGGCTTGTGGCCAGCGTCCGTGCGGTCTGGAAGAAGGCTTCCCAGGCCTGCATCAATGCGGTTCGATCCTCGCCCAGCGAAAGCAGGTAGGGCACGTCCAGTCCCGCCGAAAACACCTTGGCGCCGCCGGCCAGCACGATCCCGCGCGCGCCCTGCGCGAAGGCGTCCTGCAGCGCGGCAGTGAGTGCGGTGCATAGCGCCGGATCGAGCGCGTTGACCGGCGGGCGGTTCATCCGGAGTTGGTGGATGCCGCCGTGGACGGTGGTTTCGATCAGGGCGTTGGAAGTCATGCGCAGTTCCCGTGGGTCAGGATCCCAATGATACGGGTGCGTATGGTTGTGTGGTGGGAAATGGCTGAAGAGTTTTTGACGCGGATGAACGCGGAAAGAGCGGATCAAGCTTTTGGGATGGGGCGTTCATTAGTGGCCGGTGGCGTACCGGTATGGAACTTGCAACGTCGTGTGCAGGCCGGACACGGAATAGCGAATCCCGTTCCATGCATCCGGATCAGGCGGGCGCCAACAGCTTTCCCGCCGCCCTGCGAACGCAGTCGGGCAAATCGGTCGAACGGCCGGAGTGGCGGTCGATCCAGACCGCAACCACGTTCCCGTCGCAATACAGGCTGCCGTCCTCGGCGAGGATGCGGTGGCCGATCACCACGCTGCGGGCGCCCAGACGCTCGGTGAACAATTCGACGAATGCCTTGGCTGGATACTCGATCGGGCGCTTGAAGTTCAGCGTGGCCGAAGCGACCACCGGCGCGGAATCCTCGGTCACCCACGGCTCGCCGATGCTATCGAACCACTCGATCCGCGCCTGCTCCAGGAAGGTCAGGTAGCGCGCGTTGTTGACGTGATTGAATGCGTCCAGGTCGCTCCAGCGCAGCGCCAGGGGCATCCGGAAAACGTGGGAAGCGTCGTTCATGCGTGGGCTCCGGCTTCGCTGGGTTGCGTGGCTTTCTGCCTGCGGGGCGGCCCGGCGCGTTGTTGCAGCAGCGGTGCGAGGAAACGCCCGGTGTGCGAATCGGGGGTGGCCGCGATCGCTTCCGGCGTTCCGGTGGCGATGATCCGACCGCCGCCGTTGCCGCCCTCGGGGCCGAGATCGACCACCCAGTCAGCGGTCTTGATCACGTCGAGGTTGTGCTCGATGACGATCACGGTGTTGCCTTCGTCGCGCAAGCGATGCAGCACGGCCAGCAGCGCCTCGATGTCGTGGAAATGTAGTCCGGTGGTGGGCTCGTCGAGGATGTAGAGCGTGCGCCCGGTATCGCGGCGCGAGAGTTCCTTCGACAGCTTCACTCGCTGCGCCTCGCCGCCGGACAGCGTGGTCGCGCTCTGGCCGAGCTTGACGTAGGACAGGCCCACGTCCATCAGCGTTTCCAGCTTGCGGGCGATCGAAGGAACCGGCTCGAACAACTCCAGCGCCGCCTCCACCGTCATTTCCAGCACGTCGTGGATGCTGTGGCCCTTGTAGCGGATGTCCAGCGTCTCGCGGTTGTAGCGCTTGCCCTGGCAGACGTCGCAGGGAACGTACACATCGGGCAGGAAGTGCATCTCCACCTTGATGAGACCGTCGCCCTGGCAGGCCTCGCAGCGACCGCCGCGCACGTTGAACGAGAACCGACCCGGTGAGTAGCCGCGCGCGCGCGCCTCGGGCGCCTGAGCGAACAGCTCGCGCAGCGGGGTGAACAGCCCGGTGTAGGTCGCGGGATTGCTGCGCGGCGTGCGGCCGATGGGCGACTGGTCGATCGCCACCACCTTGTCGAACAGGTCCAGCCCGACGATGTCGCCATACGGCGCCGGCGTGTGCGAGGCGCCGTTGATCTCGTTGGCCGCCAGCGCATGCAGGGTGTCGTTGATCAGGGTCGATTTGCCCGAACCGGAGACGCCGGTGATGCAGGTGAACAGCCCGGCGGGAATCTCGAGGTTCACGTGCTTGAGGTTGTTGCCGCTGGCGCCATTGAGCCTGAGCATCCGCTTGCGGTTGGGCGGATTGCGGTGGGCCGGCACGTCGATCCGCAGCTGGCCCGACAGGTATTGGCCGGTCAGCGAGCGCGGCGCTTCCAGCACGTCGGCCAGCGCGCCTCGGGCGACCACCTCGCCGCCGTGCACGCCGGCGCCGGGGCCGATGTCGACGATGTAGTCGGCCAGCCGGATCGCCTCCTCGTCGTGTTCGACCACCAGCACCGTATTGCCGAGGTCGCGCAGCCGCGTCAGAGTCGCCAGCAGGCGTGCATTGTCGCGCTGGTGCAGCCCGATGCTGGGCTCATCGAGAACATAGGTGACGCCGACCAGTCCGGCGCCGATCTGGCTGGCGAGGCGGATGCGCTGCGCCTCGCCGCCGGACAGCGAATCGGCCTTGCGTTCCAGCGTCAGGTAGTCGAGCCCGACGTCGACCAGGAACCCCAGCCGCTCGCGGATTTCCTTGACGATCCGGGCCGCGATCTCGCCGCGCCAGCCGGGCAGGCGGAGGGTGCTGAAGAATTCCAGCGTCTGGCCGATCGGCAGCACCGCGATTTCCGGCAGCGGGCGTCCAGCCACGAACACGCTGCGCGCCTGCCGGTTGAGTCGAGCGCCGCCGCAGTCGGGGCACGGGCGTTCGCTGATGTACTTCGACAGTTCCTCGCGCACCGCCGCGCTTTCGGTTTCGCGGTAGCGCCGTTCCAGGTTCGGCAGGATGCCCTCGAAGGCGTGGCGGCGCTGGATCTTGCGGCCGCTTTCGCTGACGTAGGTGAGGTTGACGGTTTCCTCGCCGCTGCCGTTGAGCAGGATTTCGCGGATGCGTTCGGGCAACTCCTGCCAGGGCGCGTCGACGTCGAAGCGATAGTGCCGCGCCAGCGACGTGATCATCGAGAAGTAGTAGGCGTTGCGCCGGTCCCAGCCGCGCATCGCCCCGGCCGCCAGCGACAGTTCGGGATGCGAAACCACCTTGTCGGGATCGAAGAACTCGGCGACGCCGAGGCCGTCGCAGGTGGGGCAGGCGCCGATCGGCGAGTTGAATGAAAACAGCCGCGGTTCCAGCTCCGGCAGCGAGTAGTCGCAGACCGGGCAGGAGTAGCGCGAGGAAAACAGCAGCGGCGCCGCTGCGGCGTCGTCCATCGATTGCACCAGCGCGATTCCGCTACCCAGCTTGAGTGCGGTCTCGAACGATTCCGCCAGCCGCTGGCGCAGGTCCGCGCGCGGCTTGAAGCGGTCGATCACCGCCTCGATGGTGTGCTTGACCCGCAGTACCAGCGGCGGCACCGCATCGATTTCGTGCAGGGCGCCATCCACCCGCACCCGCGTGTAGCCTTGCGCGCGCAGCTGGTCGATCACCTGCACGTGTTCGCCCTTGCGCTCGCGGACCACCGGCGCCAACAGCATCCAGCGCTGGCCGGCCAGCGCCGGATCGGATTCCATCGCCAGCACCTGATCGACCATCTGGCCAACCGTCTGCGCTTCCAGCGGAAAGCCGTGATCGGGGCAGTGCGGCGTGCCCACCCGCGCGTACAGCAGGCGCAGGTAGTCGTGGATCTCGGTGATGGTGCCGACGGTCGAACGCGGATTGTGGCTGGTCGATTTCTGTTCGATCGAGATTGCCGGCGACAGCCCTTCGATGTGGTCGACGTCGGGCTTGTCCATCACGCTCAGGAACTGCCGCGCATAGGCCGACAGCGACTCCACGTAGCGGCGCTGGCCCTCGGCGTAGATCGTGTCGAACGCCAGCGACGATTTGCCGGAACCGGACAGGCCGGTGATCACGATCAGCTTGTCGCGCGGCAGGTCGAGGTCGATGTTCTTGAGGTTGTGCGTCCGCGCGCCGCGGATGCGGATGAAATCGAGGGCCATCGGTGGGGTTTTCGTGATGCGACCGGGTAGTTTAGCGCGTCGGTCAAGTTCGCCGTGAGGGGACGCTCACCTTGGTCGCAGCCGTCCGGAAAGGGGGCGGGAGGTCGCCGCTTGAAACTCCGCATCCCTCTCCGACACGCGGGCGCGTGTCACCCGCGGCGCGCGCGGCCCATCCCCTCCCGGACGGCCGGAGGGTTCAGTGCCGTCGCGGCCGAGTCTTCGCGTGGTTTCCAGTCGCGCAAGACGACCGGGGCCGCTGGCGCGGCCCCGGGTGCCATTCCTGACGATATCGGCGATCGGTTCAGTGCGCGTGCGCTCCCGAGGCCGCTGGCGCTGCGGCCGCCGCCGCCGGCGCCGGCGCCGGCGGCGTTGCTGCCGCGCGCGCCTTCTTCACGTCGTCGGCGGTGATCGGCTTGCCCTGGTTGCCCCACGAGGTGCGCTCGTGGTTGACGATGTCGGCGATGTCGGCATCGTTCAGGGTCGAGGCGAAGGGGGGCATCGCGCCCTGGTAGTTGACGCCGTCGATCGGCACGCCGTGCATGCCGTTCAGAATCGCGCCGAGCTGCGTGGCCGGGTTGGGATCGAGGACGGCGGCGTTGCCCCTGAGCGGCGGGAACATGCCCGGCGTGCCTTCGCCGTTGGCCTGGTGGCAGGCACCGCAGTTGCGGTTGTAGAGCTGCTCCGCCTTGGCCGGGTTGAAGGCGTAGGGCCCGGTCGCCTGCGGCGGCGGCGTGGCGGCCGTCGTCGAACGCGTGATCGGCGGCTTGGCGTTGCCGACGTCGCCCACCGCCAGCACGCCGACCGCGCCGATTTCCATGTGCGCCATCGAGTGGTCGACGAACGGATAGTGGCCGGCTTCGTCCAGGGTCAGGTCGAACACCGCGCCTTCGCCCGGGCCGACGGTGTAGGTGGACACCCCGGTGAGGGCGTGCGCCGCATCGCCGTCCGGATAGACCTTGTCGAAGATCGCCCCGATCACGTGGAATGCGCTCCACAGGCTGGGCCCGGCGTTGACCACGTACAGGCGCACCAGATCGCCGGGCCTGGCGGTCAGCGGATGGTCGCGGTACTGGAAGGCGGTGCCGTTGAACACCACTTCATCCGGCTTGATGTCCAGCATCTTCTGGTAGTTGCCGGCCATGACCTGCCCGGACACCTGCTGGGTGTACCACTCGCCCTGCACCAGCACGTAGCTTTCGGCAGCCGGCGGCAAGGGGATTGCCGGGTCGACGATCATCGCGCCGTACATGCCGTTGCCGATGTGCAGCAGCACCGGCGGCGTGCCGCAGTGGTACAGGAATGCGCCGGCCACCTTGGCCTCGAAGGTGAACTCGATCGATTCGCCCGGCATGATGTCGACGTAGTGCAGGTTCGGCGGGGTGATGGCCGAATGGAAGTCGATCGAGTGCTGCATGGTGCCGTTGTTGGTCAGCACCACCTTCACCCTCTGGCCCTGGCGCACGTGGATCACCGGGCCGGGCACCGACTTGCCGAAGGTCCAGGCCTGGTACTGCACGCCGCTGGCGATGTCGATGTTGTCGTCGGACACGCCGATCCGGATCTCCGCCGTGTCGCCTGCGGGCACCGGCGGCAGGCGGGCGTCGCGCGCCTGCGCCACCGGGTCGGTGGAGGCGAGTGACAGCGGCGACACCGCCGCCGCCGCCGCCGCGGGGCTGGCCGAGCGCACGTTCAGGGCGCTGTGCAGGCCGGCCAGCAGCAGTGCCGTCATCAGCATCACCCCCGCCAGCGCCGGGCCCTGCACGCTCCACGGCAGGCGCTGCACCTGCTCGGGGTGCACCTCGGGGTTCCACTCCGAGACCTTGCGCCACGCCGGCCAGCGGCGTTCGATCAGGTAGTCCAGGCTGTACGGGCTCGGGCCGGAACGCAGGTTGATGACGATCAGCGCCGCGAAGATCAGCACGTAGCTCAGCCCCGCGCCGATGTTGCTGGCGCCCACCGAATACGGCCCGCCGAAGCCCTCGGCCGTGCTCCAGATCAGCAGGCTGAACAGGAGGCCGACGATGTAGGTGAACTTGCGCGCGATGCCGAAGATCAGCGCCAGCGCCAGCAGCACCTCGGCGATGCGCGTCGCCCACACGAAGAAGGCGACGTTGGGCGTCACCAGCGCGATCCACAGGTTGAACCACCAGGCCGACCATGCCGGCTGCCCGGTCGCGGCGTTGTGCAGGTAGCCCACGTAGTGGCTGGCGAAATCGGGCGAGAACGTCAGCGCGGCGCTGACCAGCCAGATCATGCCGAACGCCACGCGCAGCGCGGTACCGGCCATCGCCGGCCAGTTGGAATTGGCCGGATTGCGGCCCTCGGTTTCCGTCATGGGGTGCCTCTTGATGATGGGTTGGAACGACCGCGCGGCATCACGTCAACGCGCTGGATCATGGGAAAGTCTAGACAGCGGATGTGATGGCGGGGTGCATGCGCCGGCGTCCGGCGCGGAGCCGGTGAATGCCCACGTCGCGCCGAGGCGGCTCGGCGCCGGGGCGCAATTGACTACAAATGTCTGAATCCACTAAAATTCCGCTTCTGCCCGCGCGATGCGTGGCGGATACCCAAGAAGAACGACAGAAACGAGAGGTCCAACATGTACGCAGTCGTGGTGACAGGCGGCAAGCAATACCGCGTGATGCAGGGCGAAACGCTCCGCGTCGAGAAGCTCGAGGCCGAGGCCGGCAGCGAGATCAAGTTCGATGACGTCCTGATGCTGGGCGATGCCGACGGCATCAAGCTCGGCGACGCGCTCAAGGGCGCCAGCGTGTCGGCCAAGGTGGTCGGGCACGGTCGCGCCGACAAGGTGCGCATCGTCAAGTTCCGCCGCCGCAAGCACCATCGCAAGCAGATGGGGCATCGGCAGCACTACACCGAAATCGAGATCACCGGCATTGCCGGTGGCAGCAAGTAAGGAGACGCAGTCATGGCACACAAGAAGGCTGGTGGTTCGACCCGCAACGGCCGCGACTCGAATCCGAAGTTCCTGGGCGTGAAGCTGTACGGCGGACAGGCCGTGGAAGCCGGCAACATCATCGTTCGCCAGCGCGGCACCCAGTTCCACCCGGGCACCGGCGTGGGCCTCGGTCGCGATCACACCCTGTTTGCGCTGGTCGACGGCACGGTGGAGTTCTCCACCAAGGGCCCGAAGAAGCGCCGCACCGTCAGCATCCTCGCCGCGCAGTAAGCGCGAACCGACGGATGCCGCGAAGAGCCCCGCCTCGGCGGGGTTTTTCGTTTATCCCCCAAGCCCCTGACTTTTCCCCATGAAACTCGTCGACGAAGCTGAAATCACCGTGACTGCCGGCAACGGCGGCAACGGCTGCGTCGGTTTCCGGCGCGAGAAGTTCATCCCGCTCGGCGGGCCGGATGGCGGCGATGGCGGCGACGGCGGCGACGTCTGGCTGGTGGCCGACGAGAACCTCAATACTCTGGTCGATTTCCGCCATCAAACCCGGTTCAAGGCCCAGCGCGGCGAAAACGGGATGGGCAGCCAGAAATACGGCAAGGCTGGCGAGGACATCCAGATCACGGTACCGGTGGGCACGGTGGTGCACAACGTCGATACCGATGAAGTCATCGGCGACCTGACCGAACACGGCCAGCGCCTGCTGGTCGCCAAGGGTGGGCAGGGTGGGTTGGGCAACATGCATTTCAAGAGCTCGACCAATCGCTCGCCGCGACAGTCCACGCCCGGCGGTGAGGGCGAAGAGCGAGTGCTGCGGCTGGAGCTCAAGCTGCTGGCCGACGTCGGCTTGCTGGGTTTTCCGAATGCGGGCAAATCCACCTTCATCCGCGCGGTGTCGGCGGCGACGCCGAAGGTGGCCGACTATCCGTTCACCACGCTGTATCCGAATCTGGGCGTGGTCAGCGTCGAAGTCGGCCGCAGTTTTGTCATTGCCGACATCCCCGGGCTGATCGAAGGCGCGGCCGACGGTGCGGGCCTGGGCAGCCTGTTCCTGCGCCACATCCAGCGCACCCGCCTGCTGCTGCACCTGGTCGATATCGCGCCGCTGGAGTTCGATGGGCAGCAGGCGTTGACGCCCGCGCAGCAGGTCCGTGCGATCGAGCACGAACTGGGCAAGCATGATCGGGAACTGCTGGACAAGCCGCGCTGGCTGGTCCTGAACAAGGCCGACCTGATGTTCGAGGACGAGGCGCGCGCCGCGGCGGAAGCGATCGTGGCCGAACTGGGCTGGACGGCGCCGTGGTACCTGGTTTCGGCGATCGGTCGCGAAGGCACCTGGCCGATCATGCTGGAAGTCCAGACGTTCCTTGACCGGCTGCGCGAGGACGAACTGGAAGCCAAGTCACAGGGTGATGCCGCATAAAATGCTCTTCTCCTTCCCCTTCAAGGGGAAGGCTGAAACAAAAAGCCCCGCCGAAGCGGGGCTTTTTCGAATCCCGTTGCCGGATCAGGCGGTCTTGAGCGCCTTGATGCGCGCGGTCAGGCGCGACTTGTGGCGGGCGGCCTTGTTCTTGTGGATCAGGCCGCGGGCGGCGAAGCGATCCAGCAGCGGCTGGGCGACGGTGAAGGCGGCGGAAGCGCCGTCGGCGTCGTTGGCGTTGAGGGCCTTGAGCACGCGCTTGACGGCGGTGCGCAGCTGCGAGCGCTGGGCGACGTTGCGGGCGTTGCGCACGACCATCTGCTTGGCGCGCTTCTTGGCGGACTTGATATTGGCCACTGGAAAATCCTGGAATTCTTGGGGTTGGAATGCTGAACTTGGCGGGGCGTGCCGTCGGCTGGCACAATGCCGCGCCGACAACGCATCGGAAAGACTGCGAATTATGCTTGGTTTCCCCAGTTGGGTCAACAACCTGCGCCGCACTGGCGGCTTGATCGCGGGGCCGGGGTGAGCGCAGGCGCGTCCAGCGGCGGCAAGCCGCGCGGCATGCTGGGCGGGGTGCTGTCGTTCGGCGGCATGACCATGCTCAGCCGCGTGTTCGGGCTGGTGCGCGACCAGGTGTTCTTCGCCACCTTCGGCACCAACTGGATGACCGACGCGTTCTGGGTCGCGTTCCGCATCCCCAACTTCATGCGCCGGCTGTTCGCGGAAGGGTCGTTCTCGACCGCCTTCGTGCCGGTGTTCACGGAGATCAAGGTACAGCGCAGCCACGCCGAACTGCGCGAGCTGATGGCGCGGACCGCCGGAACCCTCGGCGGCGTCCTGCTGCTGGTGACGGCGCTGGGAATGCTGCTGGCGCCGGAGCTGGCGACGGCGTTCGCGCAAGCCGATCCCGCACCGGGCCAGAACCAGCTGATCACCGACCTGCTGCGGCTGACCTTCCCGTTCCTGCTGTTCGTGTCGCTCACCGCGCTGGCGGCCGGCGCGCTCAACAGCTACGACCGCTTCGGCTGGCCGGCGTTTACCCCGATCATCCTGAACCTGTGCATGATCGCCGGCGCGCTGTGGGGTTCGCGCTACACCGATCCGCCGATCATGGCGATGGGCTGGGCGATCCTCGTCGCCGGCGTGCTCCAGCTGCTGTTCCAGTTCCCGCTGCTGGCCAGGCTGGATTTGCTGACGCTGCCGCGCTGGGGCTGGAACCACCCGGACATCCGCCGGATCATGCGGCTGATGGTGCCCACCCTGCTGGGCTCGTCGGTGGCGCAGGCCAACCTGCTGTTCGACACCTTCATCGCGGCGCTGCTGGTGCACGGCTCACAGAGCTGGCTGTCCGGCGCCGACCGTTTCCTCGAACTGCCGCTGGGCGTGTTCGGAATCGCGCTGGGCACGGTGATCCTGCCGACCCTGTCGCGGCACCACGTCAAAGGCGACCGCGCGGCGTTCTCGAAAGCCTTCGACTGGGGCCTGCGCACCACCTTGATCATCATCCTGCCGGCGATGCTGGGGCTGATGCTGCTGTCGCTGCCGCTGGTGTCCACGGTGTTCCAGTACGGCCGCTTCGATGCGTTCGCCGCGCGCATGACGGCGCTGTCGGTGTTTGGCCTGAGCTTCGGCCTGCCGGCCTTCGCCCTGGTCAAGACCGTGCTGCCGGGGTTCTACGCGCGCCAGGACACGAAAACACCGGTGCGCGCCGCCGTTGCCTCGCTGGTGGCCAACATGGTCTTCAACGTGATCTTGCTGGGGCTGATGGTGGCGCTGTGGGTGCCCGAAGCCGACCGAGTCGGCGGGGTGATGGCGACTCTGGCGCGGGTGCCGGGGCTGCATTTCGCGCTCGGCATCGCCTCGGCGCTGTCGAGCTATCTCAACCTGTGGCTGCTGTGGCGTTGGCTGCGCAAGGCCGACGTGGTCGACCTGATGCCGGGCTGGGGGCGGTTCTGGCTGCGGGCGCTGGTGGCCAACGCGGCGATGGCCGCCGTGGTGCTCTACGGACTGCACATCGGTCCGGAATTCACCGAAGTCGGCCTGGGGCAGCGAGTGGGTTGGCTGGGCGGACTGGTCGGCGGCGGCGCGCTGGTCTATGCAGGCGCGATGCTGGCGATGGGCTTTCGGTTGCGGGAGTTCCGGGAACATTGATCGCGCCATGTTGCAGCGCAGCTATACTTCAAGGTCACGCAGTTGGATGACGGGCCCGGGCGCCAGCGCGCGGGCTTTTGGAGCCGCATGACCTTTCTGTTCCGCGACGCCGTGGGGCCAGCGCTGTGCCCACAGGGAAGCGTGGTCTGCATCGGTGCCTTCGATGGCCTGCACCTCGGGCATCGGGCGCTGGTGGGCCGCGCGGTGGCGCGTGCGCGGACGTTGGGCGTGCCGGCGGTGGCGCTGGGCTTCGAGCCGCTGCCGCGCGAGCTGTTCGCCCGGGGCGAAAAACCGCCGCGGCTGATGCTGGCGCACGACAAGATCGACGGACTGCGGGCGCTGGGCGTCGAGGGCATCGGCCTGCTGCGCTTCAACCGCGCGCTGGCGGCGATGGAGGCCGCCGATTTCGTGCACGAAACGCTGGTTGGACGGCTGGCGGCGCGCGAGGTCTGGGTCGGACCGGGCTTCCGCTTCGGCCACGCGCGCGGCGGCGATCTGGCGCTGCTGCAGGCGCAGGGCGCGCAGTCCGGCTTCCGCGCCGAGGCGATCGAGCCGGTGCTGGACGGCGGCGAGCGCATTTCCAGCACCCGCATCCGCGCCGCGCTGGTGACGGGCGAGTTCGCCACGGTGGCGCGGCTGCTGGGGCGGCCTTACGCCATCGGCGGGCGGGTGGTGCGCGGTCGCCAGCTCGGCCGCACCCTGGGTTATCCCACCGCGAACCTGCGCTTCGGCGGCAAGACGCCGGCGCTGCGCGGCATCTATGCGACCTGGGTCCACGGCGTGGGCGACGCCCCGCGACCGTCGGTTTCGAGCTTCGGCAC